>MDTA01115428.1_pt1 | contig 170269 bp, 151 predicted proteins | sample 811151 | NCBI WGS metagenome assembly MDTA01 (sample SAMN05326648, study PRJNA326480) | marine metagenome | isolation source: seawater | place: Indian Ocean: South | collected 2010 | reverse complement strand
TTGGAACCACCTGACTCCATCCCGAACTCAGCAGTGAAACGATGCATCGCCGATGGTAGTGTGGGGTCTCCCCATGTGAGAGTAGGTCATCGCCAGGCTCCAAAAACCAGAAAACCCCGGTCCAAAAGGACCGGGGTTTTCTGGTTTTAGGAACCGAGGATCTACTGCCACTACAACTCGGGTCCCATGTGCACCCGGAGGGCAGAATCACAACCCCTGCACCGCAGGTGCGGGGTTGGGGCGCCGAAGGCGTTCCGAAGGAATTGCTCGCGGAGCGAGCAACCCAAAGTAGGTCATGGGATTGGCACCCACCCGAAGTACGTCATGGGGTTGGCACCCAGCCCGCCTAAAGGAACAGATCGCGAGCACCGCTTGTAAGCAAAAGCAGGCCATGGCTATGGCGCCAAGCCAAAAAATCCCGATCGCTCAAAACCCCGAGATCAGCCTCTCGCACCCTTCCACCACCATCCCCCGAATCCCCCCAAAAAACTCATCCTCCCCATGCTCCGGCCGCTCATGCACCCACCCGAGCAGCGCCAGCCCCCGCAACAGGAGGAACACCGGCAGCATCTTTTCATCGCGAGCCGACAGCGGCCGCACTTCCCGATAGCCCGTTAGCAAAGCCTCCCGCAGCGCCTCAAAATCATCGTCTTCGTGAAACTCAATGAGCGCCGAGGCCAGGTCATAGCCATGCCAGCCAAAGGCCGCATCGTCGAAGTCGATGAGCCCGAGCTCACCCACTGTGTCGACGAGCACGTTCCCCGGGTGCAGATCGGCGTGGATGAGACTGAAGTTATCCCGGTTAGCGCCGTAGTCATCGAGGATATGTCGCAGGCGGTCCCGTGCCTCAAGAACGAGCTTCCGCTCTCCGTCACTGAACCCCCGGTGTTCCCAGAAGCGCCCCCAGCGCGGCCGGTCACCGAGCAGCCCGTCCCGGTCCAGTGCCGGCCGCGTGAAACCTTCCGGCGCCTGCCAGCCCGCAGCCTGGTTCTGCAGTCGCGCGGTGAGCGCGCCCAGGCCGCTGAACAGGCGTTGGCGCTCCCGGCCGTCGGCCTTCGCCAGGTAGCCATCATCGAGAATCTCCCCGGGTAGCCAGCTGACCATGCTGGCATAGCGCCAGCTGTCCTCGCCGGAGTCCGGGGTCGACACGGGCACGAAGTGGCGGCCGTCGCGGGCAGCGAGGGCGGTCTGGACCCGCAGCCCGGAATCCGCCAGGGCGTCGCGCCAGTGGCGCTCCGACTCGAGCTCTTCCAGCGTGTTGTAACCGGGCCGGTGCAATCGCAGCACGTAATCCGTTCCTGCCTCGCTGGTGACGCGAAAGCTCACGTTCTCGGAAACGGCCGCCGTCGCCAGCGCACGCGGGCTCACGGGGAACTGTGCCAGTGCCTCCCGGGCCGCCGGCAGGTAGGGGGCGGCGGGGCCGTCAGCGCTCAAGGTTTGTGCCGAAAATGGCGTCGCAGGCCTCGAGGAAGGGTTCCGCGTCTGCCTTGCTGAAGACAAGCGGCGGCCGGAGCTTAAGGACGTTACCGTGCACGCCTGCCGCCCCAAGCAGGACGCCGGCGGCGCGAAACCGGTTGGCGAGTTGTCTCGCCGCGGCCGGGTCCGGCTCACGGCTGGCGCTGTCGCGGACGATCTCGACGGCCAGGAAGAGGCCGCAGCCGCGGATGTCGCCCACCCCCGGCGCCCCCGCGAGCCTGTGCTGCAGTGCATCCAGCAGGTACGCGCCGGTACTCGCGGCATTGCCCACCAGTGCGAGTCGCTCGATCTCGTCGAGTACCGTCATACCGACCGCCGCCTGCAGCGGCGTTGAGGCAAAAGTGTTGAAGTAGTCGGTTTCCCGCCGGAAAGCCGCTACGTGATCCCGGTGTGCAGCGGCGGCGGCTAGCGGAAGCCCGTTGCCCATCGGCTTGCCCATGACCACGATGTCCGGTGTGAAGCCCATGGCCTCGTAGCCCCACCAGTGGCCGGTGCGGCCGAAGCCGCACTGTACCTCGTCACCGATGACGAGCCCGCCCTCGCGGTGTACCAGCTCTGTCGCCGCTGCGAGGAAGCCCGCCGGCACGCGCGGCAGCCCCTCGTTGGCAAAGATCGAGCAGACGATGAAGGCGGCCAGGCCGTGCCCGTCGCGCTTGAGCTCCGCGATGGCTTCTTCCACCCGCTCGAGATAGGCCGCGCAGAGCGCGTCGTCACTGGCGTCCGGCAGGAGCGGGCGATAGCAGTCGGGGTAGGGAAAACCGCGGATCGCCGCGTCCGGACCCTGCCCGCCACTGCCGACCTCCGTGAGAGCCGCCACCAGCCCCGCGTTGCCGTGATAGGCCGCATCGCTGCAGACGATACCCGCCCGGCCAGTGACCGCGCGGGCCATGGCCAGTGCCACTTCGTTGGCTTCCGTACCGGTGCAGCAGAACACCGCGCTCTCGATGCCGTCATGGTGCAGGGCGCACAGCCGCTCGGCATAGGTGACGATGCCCTCGTGCAGGTAGCGGTTGTGCACGTTCAGGGTGGCCTGCTGCGCGGCCATGGCCTCGGCGACCGCCCGGTTGCCGTGCCCGACGCAGGGCACGTTGTTGTAGAGGTCGAGATAGCGTCTGCCCGACGGGTCGAAGAGGTAACAGCCCTCGCCGCGGACGATTTCCACCGGGTCGTCGTAGAAAAGCTCGGCGCCGGGGCCCAGGGCCTGCTCGCGACGCTCGAGCAAGAGGGAACTGTGCATCGTGAGCCTCCCGTGGTCCGCTGAGCCGGTGCGGCCCGCGGCGCGTTCTCAGCCAGGGCCGCTGTGCTTCAGGTCGCCTGGTCCGGCAACTCTGCCACAGCACGATACGCCTCATCGATGGCGACGTGCGTGTAGGCACTCGCACCGGCATCCGAATTCGCGATCGCGATGCGTCCGAAGGGCTGGCGGGCGATCTCGTGCGGCGCTTCCCCTTCCGGCCAGTCCTCATCCCAGAGGTCGAGATACTCGTAGGCATAGCCGTGCGGCCAGCGGTTAACGGTAATGGCCAGGACATCGCGGGCGACATCGAAGCCGGCGGGGCCGAGGAGCCCATCCAGCACCGTGCGCACCTCGCGCTCGTAATCCTCGAAGGCGAGTTCGAGCATGGCCTGCCGGGAGGCGCGCAGCTGCGCCTTGATGTCCACGGCTTCCGGCGGCGGCGAGATCGTCCCCCAGAACACGAGCGAGACGGGGCCGCTGTCATCGAGGTCGTGCCGGTAACCGCCGGTGTTGATGCCGCGGAAAGTGAACAGGCTCGCGTGCAGGCGCCCGGGGCAGTCAACGGCATCGATGCCGAGGCGATCAAGGGCATCGGTGTTGCGGATCAGGACATTGGTGAGCACCAGTGGATGTTTCACCTGGTAGGCGAGTGCCGTTTTTTGCGCCTCTGGCAGCTCCGGGCAGAGGTGGGGAATGATCGCGTTGTAGCAACCGAGTACACAGTGGCGCGCGTTCACGCGCAGCAGCTCGCCATCTTTAAGGTAGGTCACGGCCACGCCGTCTACACTGTTGGACGCGTTGACCACGGTGGCATTAAGGCGGAGCCGTACCGGAGCGCCCGGCTCATCGAGCTTTCCGTAGTCGAAGCGGGCCAGCGCCACGTTGCCGGCGTCCGTGCCCGGCGCCGCCGCGGGGATGAGACGTGCAACCTGCAGCCTTGCCAGGCTGGCATTGCCGTCGGGCCACATCGCCACGGGGTAGTCCCGGCCTTCGCTGTCGGGGTCCTCGCCGACAAGGTGCACGCCCGGCAGGCCGGTCTCGAAGGCCTCCATGGCGGACAGCGCCCGCATTTCCACGCCCCAGCTGCCGTGGGCGGCCTTGTCGAACAGCTGGGTCACCTCGCCGCTCAGGCCGCCGTGGCGGCGCAGGAACTCGGGGTAGGCAAGCGACCGCAGGTAGGCCTCAGCCGCCTCTTCGTCCCGGTCGGCAAGCACGTTGTCCCGCCGTCTGTAGAAGGCCTTCAGTGCCTCACGGCCGGCGACCGAGATGGGTAGTTGGTCTATCGTTTCTACCGCCGGGCCGGGGAAAGCGAGGTCACAGCGCGGAACCAGCCGGTTGACACCGTAAGTTTCTTCGTCAAACCACATCGCGGGGCTGTTGGGGGCCGTCCTTCCGTAACGGAACTGGCGCTTTGCCCGCATGGCGTCGGTGTCGACGCCGTGGGTGTCGAGGAAGGCCTTAACCGTCGGGCTGAATTCCCACCACTCGAGGTTGTGGGTGCCGCCGAGGGACAGGCGCATTTTCCCGGCCTGGTGAAACTCGTTCCGCTTGGCGTGGCCGCCGAAGTCATCGTGGTTGTCGAGCAGCAGGATCCGCGCGTCCGGGCCGAAGCGCTCACGATAGAAGTGTGCTGCCGCGAGCCCGGAGATGCCGGCGCCAGCCACCACCAGGTCATAGTGCTCGTCGAGGTCGCGGGGATTGTCGAAGGAGCGGCCCTCCCGGGCCAGGGCGTGCGCCGCTTCGAAGGAACCCGGGTGTGAACCGCGCAGGCCCGTACGCACGGGGGGGTAGTCCTCCGGCCGGGGCGCTGCCGTCGCCTGCGGTGGCTGGTCCGCGCCGGCGAGAGAGGCGGGAAGGGACAGGGCGAGGGCCGATGCCACCGCGCCGTGGAGAAAGTCCCGCCGGTCGATCGGCCGGTGCATGCCGAGGGCCTTGTCAGACTTCCTGCTCATCGATTGTCACTGCTCGTCATGGTTGTCATGCTACAGGGGAGCATAGCCCGCGCACCTGCGCCACCGCTATACTGCCCGCATGAAGGCAAGCAAGATCCGTACTCGCACCGCCACGCGTGGCGAACCGCGCCCTGCACAGCGGGCGTCGCGGTCGTGAACGAGCGCGCCCGCGCCGCGCCCGCACCCTGGATGCACGACAGGCTCCGCCAGGGCTTTACGCACCTGTCCGCGGGGCGTCTGAACGAGGCGGCCGCCTGCTGCAAACAGGTGCTCGGGGCCAGGCCCGACGTTCCCGAGGCGCACTTCCTGGTCGGTCTGGTCGCCCTGGAACTGAAGCAGACCTGGCACGCCGTGCAGGCCTTCGGCTCCGTGACCAAGCTGCAGCCGGACCATGGCGCGGCCTGGGCGAACCTGGCGCGGCTGTTCATGCAGGCCGGTCAGCCGGCCCGGGCCGATGCGGCGCTGGCAAAAGCGGTTGAGCACAATGACGACAATCCCGTGGTGCTGGACCTCATCGGTACGGTGCACGGCCTCCTCGGCGAGCAGGAAGAAGCGGGCCGCTGGATCGCACGCGCCCTGGCGAAGGAGCCGGACAGCGTGCCCTTCCTCATCAATCAGGCCAACAATCACACCTTCCTGGATCGCCTCGACGAGGCCGAGGCGGCGCTGCGCCGGGTGCTGGCGCAGCAGCCGGGGCACCCTAACGCGCACTGGCTGCTTTCCGGTCTGCGCAAGGCCAGGGACCGGTCTCACGTCGAGGAACTCGAGCGGCTAATCGACGGACAGCGGGAGCATCCGCGCGCCCTGGCCTTCCTCTGCTACGCCCTTGGCAAGGAGCTCGAGGATCTCGAGGACTGGGACCACGCATTTCCCGCCTTTGCGCAGGGCGCGGCGGCCCGGCGCAGCACTCTCGATTTCGACGAAGCGGGCGAGATTGAGATGTATGAGGCGTTTGCGGCGACCTTCACCGAAGCATGGCTCCACGACGGCCGGGAGGGCCACGACGACCCGGCGCCGATCTTCGTGGTGGGACAGCCGCGCACGGGCACGACGCTGGTCGAACGCATCATTACCGCCCACTCGCAGGTGCACTCGGCCGGTGAGCTGAAGCAGTTCGGCCACGCCATCCGGCGTATCGGCGATTACCGCGAGCAGCGGCAGCAGTCGGCGCGGCTGGCTGAGATTGCCGCGGGGATCGACCCGGCGCAGCTCGGCAAGGCATACCTGCAGACCACCCGCACCATGCAGGGCGACACGCCGCGCTTCGTCGACAAGCTGCCGCCTAACTATCTCTATATTCCGCTGATCCTGAAAGCGCTGCCGAAGGCGAAAATCGTGCACCTGCGGCGCGACCCGATGGACGCCTGCTTTGCCAGCTTCAAGCAGCTGTTCGCCGATGCCTACCCGCACTCCTACGAGCAGGCCGAGATGGCACGCCATCACGCGCGTTATTATCGGCTGATGGAAACGTGGCGCGAGCGTTTCGGCGACCGCTTCTTCGATATCTCCTACGAGGATACGGCCGCGAACCTCGAGCCCAACGCACGCGCGCTCGTCGACTTTCTCGGGCTGCCCTGGGAGGACGCCTGCCTCGCCTTCCACGAGCAGAAGTCCGCCGTCACTACTGCCAGTACCGTGCAGGTGCGCCAGCCCGCCCACACCCGGTCCGTCGGCCGCTGGCGCCGCTACGCGGAAGAGCTCGAACCCATGCGCCGCGCCCTGGCAGAAGCCGGGGTACCGGAGACCCTTACCGACGCAGTGCCCGCCCGCTAGCGGTGCGTCCGCATCCATTGCGGTGCATTGGCGCCCTGTAGGCTGGGAAGCGCCGTCTGGTGTTTGCGCTATGGTTAGGGCTGGCTTGCGATGATGCGCGTCCCGCGCTAGCTTGCAATGAAAACAAGACGGGCCAGCGTGCAGCGGTCCACCGAGGAGGTTCCCATGTGTGCATCAGCAACGCGTGTTTCGGCTTCATCCCCCGTCCCTGCATCCGGCCTTTCCGCCTCTCGATGCCTGAGTGCTCGTAGGCGCCTGCTGCCCCAGGCGGTCTCACTCGCCATGCTTGGCGCTGCGGCGCTCCCCGTCGATGCGCAGCAGCTCGAGGAAGTCATCGTCACCGCGACCAAGCGGGCGGAATCGGTCATGGACGTGCCGCTTTCGATCACCGCCATGTCCGGCAACGAGATCCGTAAGATCAACCTGAATGACGTGAAGGACCTCATCTACTTCACACCGGGGATCACCGGCAACTCCAAGGACAGCTTCCTCGATTTCGTGAGCGTGCGCGGTATCCGCACCATTGATTACGGCAACGGCGGCGACCCCTCCATCAGCCTGTTCAAGAACGGGCTCTACCAGGGCCGCACCGGTTCCGGCGTTTCCAGCCTCTACGACGTGGAGCGTTCGGAAGTGCTGCGGGGGCCGCAGGGCTTCCTGTTCGCGCGCAACTCGGTGGCAGGCGGGATGAACATCATCACCACCAAGGCCAGCCTCGACGAGGTCAAGGGCTTTGCCGAGGTGGATGTAGGTGAACGCGGGGTGTTTGTCTTCGAGGGCGCGGTCAATGTGCCGCTCACCGACAGACTCGCGATGCGCGTTGCCGCGTTCCACACCGAGGAAGACGGTTACGTGGAGAACATCGCCGGTGGCGATGATCTCATCTCCCACGACAACGACTCCCTGCGGGTGTCCTTCCGCTACGAGTCGGAGCGGGTCACCGGTGACCTGATCCTCGAGTACGACAACCGCAACCAGTTCGGCACGGTGTACCGGACGACCGGCAACGGCCCCGCCTTCAATGTGGCGGCCACCCGGATCAACGGCGGCGTACCGATTGCCTTCGACCCCGACGCCCGCACCGTCAACAACGACAACTCCCCGCTGGAGCCCCGGGACGACACGGAGGCGATGTCCGCCGCGCTGCTGCTGGACATCGACCTCGGCTTCGCCACGCTGACCTCGCTGACCGGCTACAAGGACCACGAGTACGACTACGTCGAGGACTACGACGGCATGCCGATCACGGTCTTCAATTACGGCCAGGACCAGGAGGGCACCTACTTCGAGCAGGAACTGCGGCTGACTTCCAACGGTGACGGTCCCCTCGACTGGTATGCCGGTGTGTCCTACTACAACGAGGAAATCGACACGGACTTCCTGGGCCAGCAGGCCGAGGACGCCTACTGCCTCGGCTACTGGTATGCCACCTGTGCCGACCTGTTCGACTACTACAACAACGTCTACTACGGCGGCGCCTACGCCTACATCCTCGATTACTACTTCGGCACCTACCAGTGGACGCCGTCGGCGTCCGGTGTTGCCAACGATATCAACCGCATCGGCGGCAAGTACCAGGGCTACTCCGCCTACGTCGACCTCAAGTACGACCTCACTGATACCCTCGAGGCCAACATCGGCGTGCGCTACAACTACGATGAGAAGAAATTCTCCCAGCAGGGTGTTCCGGACCCGGACGGCTCCATCCTCAACAACAAGGTGCAGACCGGCTATGGCACACCCGAGGGCCCGGTCAGCGACAAGCAGGACTGGGATGCCGTGACCTGGCGGGCCGTGCTCAACTGGCGTCCGAACGATGACACATTACTTTTCGCCAGCGTCGCCACGGGCTACAAGCCGGGTGGTTTTGACAGCTTCACCGTCGAGGGGCCGGCGTCCGCCTGTGTCTACATCGATGCCCGCTGCGCAGCGATCCCGGGTGTGGACCGCCCCGGCGACTACGACGAGGAGTCGGTGATCTCCTACGAGGTCGGCTACAAGGGCCGGCTCATGGACGGCCGCAGCCAGCTGTCGCTGACCGGTTTCTTCTACCAGTATGAAGATCTGCAGGCGATCCGCCCGGATCCGGAAGCGCCGCAGCGCTCGCTCGTCGACAATGCCGGCGAGGTCGACGGCTGGGGCGTCGAAGCCGAGTTCAGTATCGCGCTGACCGACTACCTGAGCGCCCGCTTCGGCGGTTCCTGGTTCGATTCCGAGGCGCGGGAAATCGAGCCCTTCTGTGATGTCGGTGCGACATTGACTGGCTCGGACCAGGCCTGCGAGGGCAACTCGATACCCTGGGCACCGGAGTACACCGCGTTCGCGGTGATCGACGGCGCGCTTCCCCTCGCCGGGGGCGAGGCTTTCGGTGTGCTGTCCTGGACCTGGGAGGACAGTATCCGCGGCGACTGGCCCGGCAAGGACATCATCTACCAGGAGATCCCGATGGTGAACCAGGCAGACCTCCAGCTGGGTTACCGCAAGGACAACTGGTCAGTCCTCGCCTACGTGGAAAACATCATGGACCAGAACTGGTTCGACGGTGCCTATGCGAATGGCGATGTGCTGCCGGCGGACAGCCCGGACTATGTGCCGTTCCTCTATCCGGAGCATACCTTCGGGCCGGCGCGGCCGCGTACCGCCGGCGTGCGCGTCAGCTACAACTTCTGAGGCCCCGCAGCGGGGCCCGCTTCCCGCGACCTGTCCTAGAGTGCGCGCAGGTACCAGGCGTAGTCCAGGTCCGGCACCTGCGCGTGGTACAGGTCGCTCTCTCCCTGGCGCTGCGTTGCGAACGCGGCGATGAAGGCCTCCCCGAGGTATTGCGGCAGGACGGTGCCCGCACGCAGGAGTTCGAGCGCCATGTCCAGGCGCTGAGGAATGCTGACCTCGCTCCTGGACAGATCCACCTCACGCTGTACCGGCGTGTCCGGGGCCACCCCGCGCTCCAGGCCGTAGTGTATCCCCGCCAGGACGGCCGCCAGCACGAAATACGGGTTGGCGTCGGCGCCGGCGATGCGATGCTCGACGCGCCGGTTGTCCTCGGTGGAGGCCGGGACGCGCAGCGCCACCTCGCGGTGATCGTAGCCCCAGCTGCGCCCCGCGGGCGCGAAGGCGCCGGGGGTGAAGCGGCGATAGGAGTTCGGGTTGGGCGCGAAGATGGCCATCGCCTCGTCGATAGTGGCCTGCAGGCCGCCGATGGCGCGGCGCAGCGGTTCGGTGAGCGTGGGCGGCGTAGTCGCTTCGTCGTGGGCGAAGATATTGCTGCCGTCCTCGCGATAGGCGCTGGCGTGGATGTGCAGGCCGCTGCCGCCCTGGTCCGCGAAGGGCTTGGCCATGAAGGTCGCGCCGAGACCGTGGCGGCGGGCCACGCCCTTGATGATGCGTTTCAATAGCATGGCGTGGTCGCCGGCGAGTAGCGCATCGTGCTCGTGGTGCGTATTGATCTCCCACTGGCCCGGCGAAAATTCGCTGTGAATTGCCGTGAGCGGCACCGCCTGGAGCTCACAGGCCCTGCGCACATCCTCGAGGAACGCGTCGCACTCGATGAGATCGTCAGCCATGCAGTACTGGATGCCGTGCTGCCGCTGGTTCGTTCCGGGAATGCGGCCGAGCCGCGGCGTCGGCCGGGGGCCGTCGCCGTCCTCGAGGAGATAGAACTCGAGCTCCGTCGCGACCACCGGGCTGAGGCCGCTGGCCCGATAGCGTTCGAGGACACGCAGCAGCGGGGCGCGGGGGTCCGTGTCCGCGTAACGCCCGTCGACGGTAGCAAAGCCGGTCAGCACCTGCGCCGTCGGCGAGTCGACCCAGGGGATCGGCGCGAGCGTGCCGGCCACCGGCAGGATCAGCTGGTCCGGGTCGCCACCGACAACGCGCTGGTCCTGGCCGGCGTACATGTCGCCGCGGATGCCGAGGAAGGGGACGGTGACAGGCACCGTGAAGCCGCCCTCGAACAGGGAAGCAAACTCCCGGCGCTGGATGCGCTTGCAGCGCAGCAGGCCGTTCATGTCCGGCATCAGGACCTCGAGCAGTTGCACTTCGGGGTGCGCTTGCAGGAAGTCGTCCAGTTCCCCCCGGTCGGCAAAATTCATGGCAGCTCCTTCTGGTCAGGCTGGCGGCAGCGTGGAACAGAGTTTGCAAAGAGTTTGCAAGAGTTTGGAAGAGTGTGCATCAGAGCAGAAAGAGGGGCTTCCTGGCCCATCGGCCCGGAGGTGGCAGGCGCCGACCGCCCCTAGACTGTCTGGCGAAGTTACCGCGGAGGAGGTCCTGTGACAGATCGTGTTGACGTCATCGTCATCGGGGGTGGGCACAACGGGCTGGTCTGTGCGTCCTACCTCGCCGCGGCCGGCCGCAAGGTGCTGGTCCTCGAGGCCCGGGACCGGGTCGGCGGCGCCGCGTTGACCGAGGAGTTCCACCCGGGCTTTCGCAACTCGGTCTATTCTTACTCCATCAGCCTGCTGCACCCGAAGGTCATGGCGGATCTCGATCTCGCCGCCCACGGGCTGGAAGTGCTCGAGCGTCCCGCCGGCACCCTGAGCATGCTGGACGGTGACCACCTGCAGCTCACCCGCGACGACAGGCAGGTGCACGAGGAACTGGCGCGCTTCTCCCGGCGCGATGCCGAGCGCATCGGTGCTTTCGAGGCGGAGATCGGCGAGGTGGCGATGGCGCTGCGCGCCCTCGCCATGGAGGCACCGCCGAACTTCGGCGGTGGCTGGCGCGATGCGCTCGCGCTGCTCAAGGGCGGCAACGCATTGCGCAAGCTATCCAGCAAGCACCAGATGGTCCTCGGCGAGCTGATGACCCGCTCCCTTGGCGATCACCTCGATGCCTGGTTCGAGAGCGAGGCGCTGAAAGGCCTGTTCGGCTTCGAGGGGATCATCGGCAACTTCCGCGATCCCTATGACGCCGGCACCGCCTACGTGCTGCTGCACCACGCCTTCGGCGAGGTGAACGGCAAGGCGGGTGCCTGGGGCATCGCCCGCGGCGGCATGGGCGCCATCAGCGACGCCATGGCTGCCGCCGCCCGGGCGCGGGGTGTACGCATCGAGACGGGGGCGCCGGTTGCGAAGATCCTGGTGGAAAACGGTGCCGCCTGCGGTGTGCTGACGGAGGACGGGCGCGAATACCGCGCTCCGGCGATTGCGGCCAACGTGCACCCCCAGCTGCTCCTGACCCGGCTGCTCGACGCGCAGACGCTCGAGCCGGACGACCGCCGGCGGATCGACGCCTACCGCAGTCACTCGGCAACGCTGCGCATGAACGTCGCGCTGTCCGAACTGCCCCGCTTTACGACCATGCAGGGGCGGGACGATTTCCACTTCCTCGGCGCCATCGAGTTCTCACCGTCGCTGGGCTACCTGCAGGACGCCTACCGCGACGCGCGCGACCTGGGCTGGGCGCGGCGCCCGGTGATCTCGATGCAGATCCCGACCACCCAGGACGACAGCCTGGCGCCCCCCGGCGGGCACGTCGCCAGCCTGTTCTGCCAGCACTTCAACCGCCACCTGCCCGACGGACGCTCCTGGGACGATGTGCGCGAGCAGGTGGCCGACGTGGTGATCGACACGATCGATGCCCACGCGCCCAATTTCCGCGCGTCGGTCGTCGGTCGCCAGATCAAGACGCCGCTGGATATCGAGCGCGACCTGGGCATGATCGGCGGCGATATCTTCCACGGTGCCCTGCACCTCGACCAGTTCTATTCCCTGCGGCCCATCCCGGGCCACGCGGGCTACCGGATGCCCACGAAGGGGGTTTACCTGTGCGGTTCCGGCGCGCACCCCGGGGGCGGTGTCAGCGGGCTGCCCGGGCACAATGCCGCACGGGTGATTCTGCGTGACCACTGACCGGCGCGCCCTGCATGGCAGCGACCCGCGGTGGATACCTATACGCTGACCATCGCCATCAGCGTGCTGCTGTTCATTGCCATCGGCAACTACAGCGGCCGCAAGGTGCACTCGGCCGAGGATTACTACGTGGCCGGTCGACGGGCGCCGACCCTGTTGATCCTCGGTACGCTGGTGGCCAGCGTGTTCAGCACTGCCATCTTCCTCGGCGAAGCGGGTTTCACCTACGACGGGCAGCTCGGTGCCTACCTGCTGCTGCCGGGCATCGCCGTGACGGGCTACATTTACGGCGCGCTCTTCTTCGGCACATTCCTGCGCCGCAGCCGGGCGCCCACGGTCGCCGATTACTTCGGTCACCGCTTCGACAGCCGCCGCGTGCAGCAGGCCGCGGGGGCGACGATAGTCCTCGGGCTCGGCGGCTACCTGCTGGTGGTGACCCAGGGCGCGGCGCTGCTGCTGTCGGACCTCACCGCGCTCAGCTATCCCGCCGCCGTGCTCGTCGCCTGGGCGAGCTATACGCTGTTTACCCTTTACGGCGGTTCGCGCGGCGTGATCATCACGGATACGTTGATGTTCCTGCTGTTCACCGGGGCGACGGTGCTGTTCGTCTTTTTCCTGGTGGATGACTTCGGCGGTGTGCCGCGGGCGGTCGAGGCGCTCGCGCGGCAGGAGGACAAGCCGGGCCTGGCGGCCTGGCACGGTATCATCGGCGAGGGCACGCCGTGGCCGACGGCGATCGACTTCTTCATCTGGTTCCTGATCATCGACCTGTCCTGGAGCATCGTCTACGCTGTCAGCCCCTGGCAGTCGAGCCGTCACCTCATGGCCCGGGACGAGCACGTGGTGCTGCGGGCGTCGATCTATGCCTGCTTTGCGGTGATCTTCATGCAGTACCTGATCTACGGTGCGGGGGGGCTGATCAACCTTGCCAACCCCGCCATCGAGCCGGCGGAGACGGTCATGCTCTGGGCAGCGCAGCACCTGGTTCCCGAGTTTCTCGGCGCGCTGCTGCTCGCCGGCATCGTGGCCGCCGCGCTCTCTTCCGCATCGACCTTCCTGTCGCTGGTGGGCTTCAGCGTGAGCAACGACCTCGGGGCGCGGGACCAGATCGCCGGCCTCGGCACCACGCGCCTGGTGATGTGCGCGGTCGCGCTGGTGGTACTCGGGCTGAGCCTGTTCGTGCCGGCAAACATCTTCTGGATCATGATCTTCATCGGCACGGTCTTCGCGTCGTCCTGGGGCCCGGTGGCGTTCATGAGCGTGTGGAGCAAACGCATCACGGCCCGCGCCGCCACCTGGGGGCTGGTCGTCGGCCTGCTTGCCAACGTGGTACCGGCCGCGTTCGACTACGCGGGCGTGATCGCCCTGCCGAGCTACGCCGACCCGGCCCTGCTCGGGGTCGCCGCGAGTTTCCTGGCGATCGTCGTGGTTTCCCGCCGCGGCACCCCCGGGGCGAAGGAGGTGGCCTACCGCGAGCGCCTGCACGAGACGCCGGCGGTGGATCGCGACTGGCGCAAGACCCGCGTCACGCTGCTGGCCCCGGCGCTGCTGGTCGTCTACGGTGCCTGCATGCCGGTGCTGCTGCTCAAGTTCTACGTGCTGCCCTACCAGCTCGGCAGCGGCAGCCTCGGCGCCGGCGGCGGCATCAACTGGAGCGAGGCCGAGCCCTGGTTCGCCTTCGGTCCGGCGCTGCTGTTCATTCCCCTAGGCACGCTGGCGGCAGTGGTCATCCGGCGCCGCTACGCGCCTTCGGTACCTGTATGATGAGAACAGAAGCGCACTCCGGCGGTAGGTCCAGGGCGGCGATGTCGGGTGCGGGACAGTGGTCATGATGCAGGAAGGAGACAGCGTTTGAGCGGTTACAGCTACCTCGCCCTGGCGATTGCCGCCGAGGTGGTGGGCACGCTGGCACTGAAGGCTTCGGAAGAATTCAGCCGGCCCTGGCCCACCTGCCTGTCCATCGCCGGCTACCTGGTGTCGTTCTATTTTCTCGGCCTGGTCCTGCGCACGGTGCCCGTCGGCGTGGCCTATGCCGTCTGGTCCGGGGTCGGCATGGTGCTGATCGCGGTGCTCGGTATCCCCCTGTTCAAGCAGGTGCCCGACCTGCCGGCGCTGGTCGGCATCGGCCTGATCCTTGCAGGCGTACTGGTCATGAACCTGTTCTCACGCACCATCGGTCACTGAACGATGCCCGCCGCCCCGCAAGCGCCCGCGCTGCACCACGAACGCTCTGTCTTCGACGGCTGGCGCTCGCTGGTCATCTCCCTCTACATGACGCTGGTCGGCTACGGGGTGCTCGCCGGCATCCCGGTGATCAGCACGGCCTGGGCCACCCAGCTCGGCTTCAGCGACGTGCAGACCGGGCGCGTCGCCGGCGCCGACCTCGGCGGCCTCGCCCTCGGTGCGGTGCTCGCCTCGCTGCTGGTGGCGCAGATCAACCGGCGCCTCCTCGTGTTTCTCGCGGCGCTCGTCGCGATCGCCGCCAACGCCCTTTGCATGGTGCTGGTCGACTACGACGCGGTCCTCTGGCTGCGGCTCCTGGCGGGCACCGGGAGTGGCGTGTACACGGCCATCGCCGTTGCCAATCTCGGCGCCAGCTCGAAGCCGGCGCGGGCCTACAACATCATGCTTTTCTGCTTCGCCTTCACCCAGGCCGGGGAGATGTTCGCGCTGCCGCGCCTGTCCATGGACGCGATCTACGGGGTGTTCGTGGCCGCCTACCTCTTCGGCCTCCTGTTTCTGCGCTGGGTCCCGCCGCGACCCGTGGAGGCGAGCCTGGACGTCGAGGTGGAACTGCCGGATCCGGAGCTGGGGTCGGTCGTCGAGCACCGCCACGTCCCGGCGGTCGTGCCCTGGCTCTGCCTCGCCGCGATCGCCGCGACCTACATCAACATCGGCGCCTACTGGACATATATCGAGCTGGCGACGGCGCGGGCGGCGCTGGACAAGGCCTGGGTCTCGAATGTGCTCGTGTGGGTCTCCTTCATGAGCCTCCTCGGCTGCCTGGTCGCGACCGTGATCAGCAACCGCTTCGGTCTCCTGCGCCCACTGCTGGTCACGCTGCTGGTGCATGCCGCCATCGTCGGCATGCTGGCCGCGGGGGTCACCAGCGTGACTTTCTTCGTCAGCGTCTACACGTTCAATTTCCTGTGGATCTTCATTGACGTCTACCAGATGGCCACCGTCGCCAACGTCGACCACTCGGGGCGCTTCGCCTCGCTGCTGCCGGCCGCGCAGGGGCTGGGCCAGATTGTCGGGCCCAACCTCGCGGCGTCCACGCTCGCGCTCGGCTTCGGCTACGACGCGGTGTTCCTGTTCTGCGCCGGTGCGTCCCTGGTCGCCTTCGCGATCTACGCCGGGCTCTTCCTGCGTCTTCGCCGCACGCTGCCTGCCCTGGCCAACGCCGCATGAGCCGCGCCTACGATGCCATCGTCATCGGGGCGGGCCACAACGGTCTGACCACGGCGGGCTACCTTGCCCGCGGCGGCATGCGCGTGTGTGTACTCGAGCGCCGGCACGTCGTCGGCGGCGCGGCGGTGAGCGAGGAGTTCCATCCCGGTTACCGGAATTCCGTCGCCTCCTACGTGGTCAGCCTGCTGCGGCCGGAGGTCGTGCGCGACCTGGAGCTCGAGCGCTACGGCTACGAGCCACTGCTCCTCGCCAATTCGCTCTACCTCGATTCCCGCGGCGACTACCTGCTGCTGACCGGTGACGAGGCGGCCGACCGCGCCCAGTTCGGGAAGTTCTCGGCCACGGACTACGATGCCTACCTCGCCTTCGAGGACTCCGTTGAACTCGTCGGCGAGCTCCTGGCCAGCCAGTGGCTGCGCGAGCCGCCAAAGCTGCACGGCGGCGGGGTCGGCGACCTGCTCTCGGCGCTGCGCCTCGGCCTCGACGCCCGCAAACTCGATGCCGAGGGGCGCTGGCGGCTGATGCAGTTCTTCCTCGGCGCGCCCGAGACGATCATCGAGCGCTGGTTCGAGAGCGACAAGATCAAGACCATGATCGCTGCGCACATCATGCCAGCGAACTTCGCACCGCTGTCCCAGCCCGGCGCCAGCCTGGCCATGCTGCACCACGCGGTGGGTGAGATCGACGGCCGCAAGGGCGCCTGGGGGCTGGTGCGTGGCGGCATGGGCGGTATCACCCGGGCCATGGCAGCCTCTGCACAGGAGCGGGGCGTCGAGATCCGCACCGAGGCGCCGGTCGAGCGGATCCTGGTAGCGGACGGGCGGGTGCGCGGTGTGCGCCTGGAGAGCGGCGAGGAGCTCATTGCGCCGGTGGTCGCGGCGAACACCGAGCCGAAGCGCACGCTGCTCGATTTCCTGGGCGAGGAGCATTTGCCCGACGCCTTCGTGCGCGACCTGCGCGCCTTCCGCCAGGAATCGGCCTCGCTGCGGATCAATCTCGCGCTGCGCGGGCTGCCGGAGTTCGCGGCGCTCGGCGGCGGCGGACCGGGGCCCGAGCACGAGGCGACGATCGTCCTCATCGAGGACAAGGGCCATCTCGATGCGGCCTATCGCAGCGCCCGCGCCGGCGAGCCGGCATCGCCACCGATCATCGAGGCGGTCATCCCGAGCGTGATCGACCACTCCCTCACCGACGAGCCCGGCACCCACGTCATGAGCATGCTGTGCAAGTACATGCCCTATGAGCTGTCCGGGGGCCGGCACTGGGACGAGGAGAAACCGCGGGTGCTCGAGGACATCCTCGCCTGGGCCGGCCGCTTCATTCCCAACCTCCCGGATATCCTCGTCGCCACCCAGTGCTTCACGCCCCTCGACCTCGAGCGCGAGTTCGGCCTGCCGCGCGGCGACATCTGCCACGGGCGCATGGAGCCGGACCAGCTCTACAGCATGCGCCCGCATCCGGACGCCGCGCAGTACGCCACGCCCATGCCCGGTCTCTACCTCTGCGGCTCCGGCGCCCACCCCGGCGGCGGCGTGACCGGCGCGCCGGGCTACAACGCGGCCCGGCGCATCCTCAAGGACCGGCGCTGAGTACCGACGCTACAGCGCGTCGCGCAGCTTGAAGTAGGCCATGCCGAGGGCAAGACCCGGCCGCCGGAGTAGCCTGCCGCCGGGGAAGGGCCAGTGCGGGATGCGCGCAAAGATGTCGAAGTCCCCCGGGTCGCCGTCGAGCATGGCGGCGGTGATCCGGGCCATGACGTGGGTCGGCGCCACGCCGTGGCCGGAATAGGCCTGGATGTAGCTCACCTGCTCGTCGATGTGGCCGAGCTGCGGCATGCGGTTCAGGCCGATGCCGATGCGCCCGCTCCAGGCGTAGTCGATCGCCGCGTCCTCCAGCGAGGGGAAGACCTTGAGCATCTTGCGCCGCAGCGTGCCCACGAGGTCCTTCGGCTCCAGCCCCGTGTAGTTCGACAGCCCGCCGAAAAGCATGCGCCGGTCCGCCGACAGGCGGAAGTAGTCCAGCGCCGTTCGCGGGTCGCACGCCGCCACGTCGCCGGGGATCAGTGCCCGCGCGCGCGCCTCGCCCAGCGGTTCGGTAGCGATGATCCCGCTGACCGACGGCAGGATGCGGCTGGCCAGCCGCGGCACCAGGTTGCCCAGGTAGGCGTTACCGCAGAGCACCACCCGCCGTGCGCTGACGCTGCCGCGTTCGGTGCGCACCCGGGGCCGCGCACCCTGTTCGAGGGCCACGGCACGGGACTGCTCGTAGATCCGGGTACCCAGCGCCGCGGCGGCACGGGCCTCCCCGAGGCACAGGTTCAGCGGGTGCAGGTGCCCGTTGCCGTCGTTGTAGAGGCCGCCGAGGTAAGCGTCGGAGCAGACGAACTCTCTGAGTTCCTCCCGGTCGAGGAGCCGGTAGTGGTGGGGATTGCCGATCTGCTCCTCGTGGGCTTTCCACTCGGCGAACTGCGCGAGGTGCCGGGGTTTCAGGGCGAGGTCGCAGTAGCCCCATTTCAGGTCGCAGTCGATGGCGTACTTTTCCACGCGCTCGCGGATGATATCGCGGGCCTCGATACCGAGGCGGTAGATGCGCGCGACGCCCTCGCTGCCGATGTGCCGTTCGAAGCGCTCCGGGTCGTGACCGATGCCGCCGATGATCTGGCCGCCGTTGCGGCCGGAGGCACCCCAGCCGAGCCGGTTTGCTTCCAGCAGCACCACCTCGTGGCCGCGCTCGGCGAGTTCCAGGGCGAGGTTGGTTCCGGTAAAGCCCGCGCCCACGACGACGATCTCGGTGCTGATGTCGTCTTCGAGGGCAGGGTAGCCGCCGCCATCGTTGGCGGTGGCGGCGTACCAGGAGCCCGCATGCTCGCGGGTGTCCCGGCTGCGTTGCAGTCCAAACATGGTCGATCTCCTGCAGGTGTTGGCCGTTGTCGGCGCCGTGGCGCGCCGGGTTCAGGGCTGCTCAGGGAGATCGTGCGGGGTCGGCGTCATCGCCGCCGGCGATGTCCTGCCAGGCTGCAGGGGTGCGGGCCCAGTGGCTCCAGGCAATGAAGGGGGGGATGTCGCGGACTGCCTGATGCATGGGACTGGTACGCGGCCGGTGGCGGTTCGGACGAACGCCTATTGCAGCCGACGGCGGTGACCGCTGTCAATCCGGCCCCGCGCCTGTGCTTTTCTTTGCGGCGAGGGCGTCGCGACGGAACCTGGCGGGCGTCTTGCCGGTGATGCGCTTGAAGGCGGCGTAGAAGGTCGAGGTGGAGTTGAAGCCCACGGACAGGGCGATATCGAGGATGGACGGCGCGCTGTCGCCGGCCAGGGCGAGCAGCTCGGTCGCGTCGCGCACCCGGTAGCCGTTGACGTAGTCGAAGAAGCCCGCGCCGTGGCCTGCATTGATCGCCTGGGACAGGTGGTTCACCGAGCAGCCCAGGTTCGCGGCCAGCTCCGGGAGGGAGAGGTGCGAGTTCAGGTAGGCGCGGTCGTCCTCCATGGCTTCCGAGAGACGCCGCAGCACGGCCTCCATGGCGGCGGGGCTGAGACCCGACTTGGCATAGCGCGGGGTACGGCCATCCGGGGGCCGGCCATCCGCGGCGCCGTTGTCGCGCCGTTCGCGGGTCGCCAGGGCCGGGTCGCGGTAGTAGTCCTCGATCCGCGTGGCCGCTCCGTCCTCGAGCGTGATGAACTCGGCGCCCATCCAGCCGCCATCGCTGGCGTTGTCGCCGGTGGGACAGGCGAGGTACTGGAAAGCGATGGTGTTCTCGCCTTCGAGGACTTCGCCGACCAGCACGTAGCGGTTGCTGTCGCGGCTGAAGTATTCCTCGAGGTGGGCGATGAAGTCCTTGCGGCTGACCTGCTTGAGCTCGCCCATGTCGTGGTAGGTGCCGTTCCGGGCGAGGTGCTCCGCGACACGTCGGGGACTGCGCTGGTTCCAGGCGTCGATGTAGCTCCTGACAAAATCCGCTGACAGCATGGCGCGATACCCACGAGCTGGCCTTTCGCCGAGCCTACACCAAGCGTCTGGCAGCGTGTAGGCCCGGAAGTCATGGGGGCGGCAAAGTCGTAGAACGCAAAGATGGCGATTGCGCAGACCAGGGAGGCGGCGCGAGGCGGGCCTGCGAAGGCCGGCGCCGGCTCCGCCTCGCGCCGCCTGCCCCCGCGCCAGCTGATCAAGATCGCGGTCTACGGCCTGCTGCTGGTCAATTTCGTCTTCTATATCGTCGACGACTGGACCGTCGCCTCGCACACCGCCAGGGACAGCTGGACGCTGCTCGACTGGAGCCGGGCTTTCGCTACCACGCTCGACGAGGCCGCGTGGTTCGTGCTGCTGTTCCTCTTTGAGCTCGAGACCTATCTCCTCGACGACGACGCCTTCACCCGCCGGCGGCTGGCGATCATGCACTGGGTGCGTATTGTCTGCATGCTGTTCATCGGGCACACGGTGTACGCCTTCGGCCATACCGTGGTCACCCTCCTCGCGGTGGAGCCGACCGCGGCCGCCGGGCTCTGCGATTTCGCGACCGATGGCATTGCCTACGCCTTCAACCTGGCCTACACACCGGTCAACGCCGACAGCTGCCAGGGTCTTGCCCGGGGTTCGACCTTCTACCTGCTCGAGCAGGGAACGCTGGTCACCGATGCCGGCGGCCTGCAGATCGAGCGCGAACTGGCCGTCGTCGACCTGGTCGAGGTGGTCGCCTGGATCGTCATCCTGTTCCTGATCGAGTTCACCGTGCGGCAGCAGGACCGGGGGGTCACCGACAGCCGCGCGCTGCGCGGCGCTCGCAGCGTCAAGTTCTGCCTGTACGGGGTGCTCTGGCTGTGCGCCGCGTACTGGCTCTACCGCGGTCACTGGGTCTTCGCCTGGGACGAGGCACTCTGGATCCTCGGCTTCATCGCCATCGACATGAATATCGAGGAGTGGCGGGAGGAACTCGAGGAGGCCCCGGCACCGGGTGCCGGCAGCGGGTAAGCCGGGTCCCCTGTCCCGCGGGTCCGGATAGAGCGGGTCAGGTCGCGGGTGGCGGTGTCTGCCTCGCCCCCGGGCCGCTCCAGAAGGGCTTGTCGCGCACGGTGCAGCGCGCCATCTTGCGGATCGGGCGCAGTTCCTTCGGGTAGTAGATCTCGGCCCAGATATCCCCCTCGAGGTAACGCGTCTCGATCATGGCCAGAGCAATGTTGGCCTTGGCCGCCGGCGACCACATGGCCGAGGTGATGTAGCCGACCTGCCGGCTGCAGCGCCTGTTGTTGTACAGGATCGCGTCTTCGGCGACCTTGTTGCCCTCGATATCCAGCTTGGTCAGCCGGTAGCGGGGGCCGCGCTCGCGCTCCGCGAGGAGGGCGGCGCGGCCGTTGAAGTGCGGCTTGCGGAAATCCCCCAGCCAGTCGAGGCCGAGCTCGAAGGGCGACTGGTCGTGCTGGTAATTGACGGTCTTCAGCGCCTCGCTGAATTCCATGTACGGCATGATGAAGCCAGCCTCCAGCCGCGCCATGTTGGTCGCCGCCTCGCCGTAGGGATGGATGCCGTAGTCCCCGCCGGCCTCATAGAGCGCGTCCCAGAGCGTGAGCGCCAGGGGCGCGGGGATCCACAGTTCGTAGCCGAGGCCGCCGGTGAAGCCCGTGCGCGAGACCATGAGCGTATCGCCGTGGAAGGGAAAGCGCTGGATGCCGAAGGGCTTCAGGGTCTCGATGCCGTCGAGACCGAGTGTCTTCAGCACCGTGCAGGCCGTCGGCCCCTGCAGGGACAGCCCGGCGGTTTCCTCGGTGACGTCGCGCACGGCCACGTCGTCGAAGCCGATCATGCTCTTGCGCAGCCAGGCGATGCAGGGGCTGCCGCAGGTGAGCATGAAGCGGTCCTCGTCGAGGCGGAAGATCGTGCCATCGTCGATCATGCGTCCCTCGTCCGTGCACCAGCAGCAGTAGGTCACCCGGTCCGTTTTCAACTTCCCGAGATCCCGGGTGACCATGCGGTCGAGCATGGCGAGGGCGTCAGCGCCGGTGACCAGGTACTTCTGCATCGGGCAGATGTCGTAGGTGCCGCAGAAATTGCGGATGCAGAAATACTCGTAGACAGTGTCGTAGTAGTAATCCGCGAACTTGAAGCCGTTCCAGGATGACCACGCGTCGCGCAGGTTCATCGGCGCCTGCCGCGGGTGGAAGGGCGATTCCTTGAGTCGTTCACCGGCAAAGGGATCGGTCGTCGCCATGGTCTACTCGTCGTAGCAGTCGTCGTCGGGGACGATGTTCGGTTTCTTCAGGTCGCGCAGGATCTCCCGCGCGGCGTTGGCGCCGCAGGCGGAGGAGACCCCGCCGCCCGGGTGCGTCGAGGAACCGCACATCCAGAAGTTCTTCAGCGGCATGCGGTACTGGCCGTAGCCCGGGAACGGGCGATTGAAGAGCAGCTGGTCGATGGTCAGCTCGCCCTGGAAGATGTTGCCCTGAGTGAGGCCGATCTCGTTCTCGATCTCGTGCGGCGTGCGCACCTCCATGTGCACGATGAGGTCCTTGAAGCCCGGGGCGTAGCGCTCGATCTTGTTGACGACGGTCTGGCCGAAGGCGTCGCGTTTCTCCGGCGTCCACGGGCCGTCGGCGAGCTCCGGGGGGCAGTACTGGATGAAGTTCGACATCCAGTGCTTGCCGGCGGGAGCGACCGTGGGGTCCCAGGCGCTCGGGATCACCGATTCGATGAAGGGGTCCTCGGACCAGGTGCCGCGCTTCCAGGCGTCATAGGCGCGCTCCATGGTCTCGAGGGAGCCGACAAAGCCCTGGCCGCCGCGGTTGATGTAGGGATTGTCGGGCAGGCCGGTGAAGCGCGGCATGCCCGACAGGGCGATGTTGACCTTGCCGGAAGAACCGCGGATCTTGAAATTGCGCGCCCGCTCGAGGATACGCGGCGGCAGGTCCTGGGGCGCCAGCAGCCGCGTGAAGGTGCGCTTCGCATCCAGGTTGGAGACGACGATGTCGCTGTAGAGCTCGTCGCCGTTTTCCAGGACGACGCCGACCGTTGCGCCGTCCTTGACGAGGATCCGCTCCACGCCGGCCTCGGTGCGGAGCTCGCCGCCGGCCTCGCGCAGGGCGCTGGCGATGGCGTGGGAGATAGCCCCCATGCCGCCGCGGGCGAGGCCCCAGGCGCCGACGTTGCCGTCGACATCGCCCATCACGTGGTGCAGCAGGATGTAGGCGGAGCCCGGGGACTCGACACCGAGCGCGGTGCCGATGATGCCCGGGCTGGCCATGGCGGCTTTTACCAGGTCGTTCTCGAAGTAATCCTCGAGGAAATCCGCCGCGCTCATGGTGAAGAAGCGGATGTACTCGTACAGCTCCTGCTCGCCCAGCTTCCAGAATTCCCGCGCCAGCCAGAGGAGTTCGCCGATATCCCGCGGCCTGAAGGAGGCCGGGTCCGGCGGTGTGCGCAGCAGGGTCTTGCGGATCAGCTGCGCGTAGCGGCCGAGGTCGGCCTGGAAGCGGGACATGGCGTCGGCATCGTGCGGCGAGTGGCGCTTGAGCTCGAGGTAGCTCGCCTCCTCGTCGGGGTAGTCGATGAGGGTCTCGCCGTTGTCGCCGAAGGCCACGGTACCGAGGTAGGGCACCAGGAGCAGGCCGTGGCGGGACAGGTCGAGATCCCGGTGGATAGCCTGGCGCATCATGCTGCAGACGTAGGAGCAGCTCGAGTAGTACCAGCCCTCGTGCATCTCGCGGGTGACCGCGGCGCCGCCGATGTAGTCGTTCTTTTCTACCACGAGCACGTCGAGCCCGGCGCGGGCGAGGTAGGCCGCGTTGGTCAGGCCGTTGTGCCCGGCGCCGATGACGATGGCATCGTAGCGCTTCACGACAGGATCGCCTTCGCCGCGTTGTGCCCCGGTGCGCCGCTGATACCGCCGCCCGGGTGGCTGCCGGCGCCGCACAGCCAGAGCCCGGGCACCGGCGTGGCGTACTGGGCGGCGCCGTAGGTAGGGCGCATCATGAGCAGCTGGTCGATGGCGAACTCCGTGTGATGCCAGTGGCCGCCGGTTACGTGGTACTCCCGTTCCAGGTCGTCGGGGGTGAGCAGCTCCGCGTGCAGCACCTGCTCGCGCAGTCCCGGGGCGTGCGCCTCCAGTGTGTCCAGCAACCGCTCCGTGAGCGCCCGGCGGGCCTCATCGCTCCAGCCGCCCTTGAGCGTTGCCGGCACGTACATGACCTGGGCCGACAGCACGTGCTGGCCGGCGGGTGCCAGGCCCGGCTGGTGCAGGCTGGGTACGACCACCTCCAGCACCGGGTTTGCCGAGTACCGGCCGTACTTGGCATCGTCGAAGGCGAACTCGAGCGCGTCGAGGTCGTTGACGAGGAGCAGCCGGCCGTCGGCGCGGGCGAGGCCCGTGAAGGCCGGTTCACCGTCGAGGGCGAGGTGTAGCTTGGCCACGTAACCCTCGCAGCGCAGCCGCCGGATGCGGTTCGTGAACCCGATATCGAGATGCCGCGCGCCGAGCAGGTCGAAGAAGGTGCGTCGCGGGTCTGCCGAGGACACCACGCGGTCGGCGGCGATCCGCTCGCCGTCGGCGAGCTCGACGCCGGCGACACGCTGACCCTGCTCGTCGCCCTCGACCACGATGCTCGCCACCGCGGCGCCGGTGCGCAGCTCCGCCCCGGCGCTGCGCGCGGCGCCCGCCAGCGCCTCGCTCAGCCCGGCGAGGCCCCCGGCGGGAACCCGGTGGGCGCCGCCGCGCCCCGCCGAGAGGCGATACAGCAGTGCAAACACGGACTGGTTCGGGGACCGGGGGGCGAGGCGCCCGCCGACGAGGCCGTCCCAGGCCAGGGCAGCCTTGAGGACGTCGCTCTCGAAGTACTCGTCCATGAGATCGCGCATGGGCAGGGTGGCGACGCGGAAGAATTCCAGCATGTCCTCGCGGCCGAGCCGGCGCAGGCGCAGGCCGAGCCGGGCAAAGGTGAGCAGTTCCCCGGGGCGCCGGCTGCCGAGGGCGGGCATGGTTTTCATCCAGAACGGGGCGAGGGCTTTCGCGAACCGCTCGAGGGACGCCCGGTAACGGCGGTAGCTCGCCCGGTCTGCCTCGCCGACACCGCTGACGCTGTCCGGCGAGATGGTGACGGGCGCCTGGCCCGGGGCGAGTCCGATGGTGTCCAGGGGGGGCGTGTCGCCGCGATAGCCGTGGCTGGCGAGGTCCAGGTCGCGGGCAATGGCGGGCGCGAACTGGTATTCGGTATGGGCGACCGAGCCGTGGAAACCGGGGTGGAACTCGCGGCCGGCGGCCAGCCCGCCCACCTGTGCCGAGGCTTCGAGGACCAGCACCCGCTGGCCGCTGCGCGCCAGGTAGGCGGCGCAGGTGAGGCCGTTGTGGCCGGCGCCGACGATGACGGTGTCGAAACGGTCCACGCGATGACGTGCCCCGGGAAGCCTGGAAGAACAGGCAGCCTAGTCGGGCACCCCGGGGGCGACTACCGCGCCTATACGCCGGGACTGGTGCGCGTCAGCGGACGGCGCGGACGTCGACGGTGCAGTCGTAGTAGCAGGCGCCCCCGGCCAGGTCCGCACGGTGCCCGGGGATCAACGCATTGACGGTCTGCCCCGTGGGGCTGTCGATGAGCCACGCGCCCTTGGGCACGAATACCGTCCCGGGCCGCACCGCGTCAGTAATGACCAGGGGCAGGCGCACCTCGCCCTGGTCATTGTAGAGTTCGACCAGTTCACCGCTGGTCAACGCGTGGCTGCGCGCATCTGCCGGGTGCATCTCGCAGACGAGGTCATCGCGGTGCGCTGCGAGGCCGCCGAAGGTCGAGTTGATCCGCCGCTCAGAGGCCGGGCTCACCAGGATGAAGCGGCGCGGCGCGGGCAGGGGCCGGAAACGCGGCAGCCCCTCGCCACAGGCCGCTTCCAGGGCCGCACTGTACAGTTCGATGCGGCCGCTCGGCGTCGCCGGCGGCAGGTCGCGGATAACGGCCGCGGTACCGGGACGGGACATGTCGAGGGCTTCGTCTACCGGCAGTTCGCTCGGCCGGCGGCCCGCGAGCGCGGGATGATCGGCGTCGATGGCCTGGTCCATGAGCGCCGCGTCGCTGTCCTGGAAACACGGCTCGTCAAAGCCGAAGCAGGCCGCCAGCCGGCGGAACAGCTCGGTGTTCGGCAGCGCTTCCCCGACGGTTGGCAGCAGGGGCGCCGAGCGCTGCAGGAAGGGGTGCCCGTAGGCCGTGTACAGGTCGCCGTATTCGAGGTGCGTTGCAGCCGGCAGGACCACGTCCGCGAGCGCCATGGAGTCCGTCATGGACACGTCGGAGCCGACGACAAACAGCTCCGGGTGCCTGAGGGCGGCCTGCATGGCGCGGGCCTCGGGATGTACCGCCACGGGGTTGTGGTTGTAGATGAACAGCGCCCGCAGCGGTGTCTCCTCGCCGGGGTCGAGGACCAGCCGCGGGATGTCGAGGACGTTCAGCTCGCGCACGGGCGCGGGAGCGAGGTCCGGCCGCGCCAGGGCATCGCTGTTGACCGGGAAAAAGCCCGAGACATCGCAGATGCCGGCGCCCTGGGGGCCGAAGTTCCCGGTCAGCGCGGGCAGGGCATAGGCGGCGCGCAGGCCGGCGCCGCCGTTGCGGTTGCGCTCGGGTGCGACGCCGATGCTCATGGCGACGGGGGCGATATCGCGCCACCAGCGGGCGAACTGCCGGATGGCCTCAGCCGGCAGGCCGCAGACGTCGGCGGCGCGCTCCACGGTGTAGGACCTCGCCGCCTCAAGATAGGCGTCGGCGCCGAAGACGTGTTCGTGGATGAACGCCCGGTCCAGGCCGCCGATGCGCTCGAGCTCCGCGGCCACGGCATAGGCGAGCACCACGTCCGTACCCGGCAGCACCGGCAGGTGCAGGCCGGCCTCCCGCGCGATGCGGATACGCCTGGGATCGATGACCACGAGCCGGGCGCCGCGTTCCCGGGCGTCGCGGATGAGCGTTGTCAGGTGCAGGTTGCAGGTGGTGATGTTATTGCCCCAGACGACGATGAGGCGGGCGTCGGCGAGCTCGCTGTGGGGGATGCCGCCAACGTCGCCGAATACGCTGTCCCAGGCGGCGCCCGAGACGCCGGCGCACAGCGGAGAGGCATCGACCCGGCTGGCTCCGAGCCGGTGGAAGAAGCGCCTGTCCATCGAGCCGTTGGCGAGGAGCCCCATCGGGCCGCCGTAATAGAGCGGGGCGACCGCCTCCGCCCCGAAGCGCGAGCGGACGCGCTCGAAGCCGTCGTGAACCGCGTCCAGCGCTTCCTCCCAGCTGGCGCGCCGGAAAGCACCCGCGCCCCGGGGACCGTCGCGGAGCAGCGGCACCGTGAGCCGGTCCGGGCCGTGCACCTGCGGCGCCAGACCCTGCGCCACCTTGGCGCAGATCCTGCCGCGGGTAAACGGGTTGCCATGGCTGCCGCGGACGCGCAGCACCCGGTCGCCGTCCGTTTCCACGGACAGGCTGCAGGTGTCCGCGCAGTCCAGCGGGCAGACGGCGGCTGTATGGGAGGCGGGCGCTGCCGCCACCGGCGAGGCGTCTCGGCTCATGGCGATCCTCCTGGGCGCGCTGCCCTCAGCATGGCACGGCTGCCGCAGGCCCGCCAGCGATCGCCGGCGCGGGGGCGGGAGGCCGGGGCTATACTGGCTGCATGGCGCACAACGACGAGTATGACGCCGCGATGCTCGCCGCGATGGACCTCATCTGGGGAGAGGGGTTCATGGCACCGGGCGGCGAGGGGCACGTGGACAAGCTGGTCGCCGGCCTGGCCCTCGACGGCCGGCGGGTTCTCGACATCGGCTGCGGCCAGGGCCGCCCGGCCTGTTACCTGGCAGCGCGTTACGGCGCCCGGGTGGTCGGCACGGACCTCGAGGGCCACCTGGTCGAGCGCGCCCGGGAGCGTGCCCGGCGCGAGGGTCTCGACGACCGTGCCAGCTTCCTGCAGGTGCAGCCGGGGCCGCTCTGCTTCGATGACGACGGCTTCGACGTGGTGCTGAGCACCGGTGCTTTCACCCAGGTCGAGGACAAGGCCGGCATGTTCCGCGAGTGCCGTCGGGTCCTCCGCCCCGGCGGTGCGCTCCGCGCCTACGACTGGATGAAGACCGAGGGCGAATACAGCGAGGCGATGCGCGAGTGGCTGGCGCTCGAGGGCCTGACCTACGCCATGGTCACCGTCGGCGAGCAGGCCGCGCTGCTCCGGGAGGCTGGGTTCGTCGACCTCGTGGTGACCGACGCCTCGGCCTGGTACCGGCGCGAGGTGCAGCGGGAGTACGAAGCCCTGGCCGGGCCCCTGCTGCCGCGCCTCAGGGCGCTGCTCGGCGATGCGCAGGCGAGGCATTTCGTCGACAACTGGCGGGCCGCCTGCGCCGTCTGTGCGAGCGGCGAGATGCGCCAGGTGTATACGGCCGCGCGCTGCTGACGGCCCGCCGCCGGCCGCTTACTGCGGTCGCGCGACCTGTTCCGGTTCGATGCCGAGGATCTTCAGGCGCCGCGCCAGCGCGGGACTTCGCGTATCCAGCCAGCGCTGGTAGAGGGCGAGGATATCGCCGTCGTCTGCCGGGCCATCGCTCGAGCAGGCATCGGCGACCAGCTCGAGCATGGTGGCAAAGGCCGCCGAGAGCTCTGCGAACACGTGCCGTCCCCGGCGGGCGTTGTCCGCCAGGTAGTCGTAGGCGCTGCCCCCCATGCCGACGAAGTAGTCCTGGCCGATGCCCTTGCGCTCGTAGCGCTCCGGGAACAGCGCACCGAGGAACAGGGCCATGTCACCGAGCTGCTGCAGCAGCAGGCAGCGCTGCCGGTCGTCCCGCGCCTCCACCGCGTCGCCGTAGAGCAGCGCCAGCGGGCGCAGGTCGTAGCTGCCGTCCTCCCAGCTGAAGAGGCTGTCGGCACGGCCGAAACGGTCGAGGAGCTGGCTCAGGTACCAGCAGGTATCTTCCTGGGGGGATGGGTCGATGTCCCTCGCGCAGTCCGCGAGGCGCCGCTGGAAGTAGGCGGCAAGCGATGGTTCCTGCAAGGAAAGTCCGGCACCGGAATCGTGCATGCCACCTCCTGTATGACGTCCACCTACGCGCAATATAGGCAAAGAGTCCCCGCCGTCAAAGCCCCCGGAAATCCGCGAGCAAAAAAATTTTGCCTTCCGGCCCTTGAAAAGTTGTTGCCCGTGCCCAAATCGCCACGTCGGGAGGTGTCGCTTTGCACACCAACCGCTTTTCCTATGGTTGCAGTAGTGACGACATCAGGAGGAACACACTGTGAGCATTCGACCCCTTGCCGATCGGGTTGTCGTGCGTCAACTCGAGGCGGAATCCACGAGCAGCGGCGGCATCATCCTGCCGGGCAGCGCTGCCGAGAAGCCCAACCAGGGCGAAGTCATTGCCGTCGGCCCCGGCCGTACCCTCGACAATGGCGACGTCCACCCGGTCGCCGTCGCCGTTGGCGACCGCGTGCTCTTTGGCAAGTACGCGTCCACGGAGCACACCATTGATGGCGAGGAACTGCTCATCGTCCGCGAGTCGGACATTCTCGCCGTGATCGAACAGGATGAAGCCGTGGAGAAAGCAGCATGAGCGCCAAGGAACTGCAGTTTGCACAAGATGCCCGGGAGCGCCTGCTCTCCGGTGTGAACATCCTGGCCAACGCCGTTCGCGCCACCCTGGGCCCGAAGGGCCGCAACGTGGTGCTCGACAAGAGCTTCGGTGCGCCCAAGGTGACCAAGGACGGCGTCACCGTGGCCAAGGAAATCGAACTCAAGGACAAGTTCGAGAACATGGGTGCCCAGATGCTCAAGGAAGTGGCATCGAAGACGGCCGACGTGGCCGGCGACGGCACCACCACCGCAACGGTGCTGGCCCAGGCGCTGGTTCGCGAGGGTCACAAGGCAATCGCCGCCGGCTACAACCCGATGGACCTGAAGCGCGGTATCGACGCGACGGTCCGTGCGGCCGTCGAGGAACTGAAGACGCTGGCCAAGCCCTGTGACGACAACAAGGCCATCGGCCAGGTCGCCACGGTGTCGGCGAACTGGAACACGGACATCGGTGAAATCCTCGCCGAGGCGATGGAAAAGGTCGGCCGCGACGGCGTCATCACCGTCGAGGAGGGCAAGTCCCTGCACAACGAGCTGGACGTGGTCGAAGGCATGCAGTTCGATCGCGGCTACCTGTCGCCGTACTTCGTGACCAACAAGGACAAGATGCAGGTGGAGCTCGACAACCCCTACGTCCTCCTGTTCGACAAGAAAATCAGCAACATCCGCGACCTGATCCCGCTCCTCGAGGAGGTCTCGAAGGCCGGCCGGCCGCTGCTGATCATCGCCGAGGACGTGGAGGGCGAGGCTCTCGCGACCCTGGTGGTGAACACGCTCCGCGGCATCCTCAAGGTTGCCGCCGTGAAGGCCCCGGGCTTCGGCGACCGCCGCAAGGCCATGTTGCAGGACATCGCGGTCCTCACCGGCGGTACGGTGATCTCCGAGGAGGTCGGCCTGTCTCTCGACGGCGCCAGCCTCGAGGACCTGGGCAGCGCCGGGCGCGTGGTCATCAGCAAGGACGACACCACGGTGGTCGAAGGTGCCGGCAAGAAGGCCGACATCGAGGCCCGGGTCGCCCAGATCCGTGCCGAGATCGAGAACTCGACCTCCGACTACGACCGCGAGAAGCTGCAGGAGCGGGTCGCCAAGCTCGCCGGCGGTGTCGCGGTGATCAAGGTCGGCGCGGCAACAGAAGTGGAGATGAAGGAGCGCAAGGACCTGGTCGACGACGCCCTGCACGCGACCCGCGCGGCCGTGGAAGAGGGCATCGTGCCCGGCGGCGGCGTCACGCTCGTGCGTATCGCCGACGCGATCAAGGGCAAGGTCGAGACCGCGAACCAGGACCAGGCCATCGGCGTCACCCTGACGCTGCGCGCCATGGAGGAGCCGTTCCGGCAGATCGTCGCCAACGCGGCCGTCGAGCCCAGCGTGGTGCTCGGCAAGGTGCGCGAGCACGACGGCAGCTACGGCTACAACGCGCAGACGGAAGCCTACGGCGACATGGTCGAGATGGGCATCATCGACCCCGCCAAGGTGACCCGCTCGGCGCTGCAGAACGCGGGCAGCATCGCCGGCATGATCCTCACCACCGAGGTCATGATCGCCGACCGGCCCGAGCCGAAGGGCCCGGCCATGCCGGCCCCGGGCATGGACGACTTCTGATCCTGCCTCACCCCCGGGCGGCGTCCGCCGCCCGGGACTTCCTCCCCGTCGTCCCGTTGACGACAGCGGCGGTCGGGCCTAGTTTCTGATGATGGCCGACTCGCTCATGAACCCCGGCGTCCTTGCCGAACCCCACGTACTTCGCCTGCATCCGGGCGAGGATCTGCGGCTGGCCCTCGAGGCCGAGGCGAAACAGCGCGATGAAGGCTGGATCCTGTTGTCCGGCATCGGCAGCTTCTCTGCCGCCATGCTTCGCTATGCCGCCGCCGGCGCGCCGACGCCCCTTGCCGGTCCGCTGGAACTTCTCTCCCTTGCCGGCACTATTTGCGCCGATGGTGCGCACCTGCACGCCGTTGTCGCCGATGGCGCCGGCGCGGTCACCGGGGGCCATGTCTGCATCGGCTGCACCGTGGCAACTACCGCGGAAATCGCCCTGCTGCCGCTCGCAGGGCTTCGCCTTGGTCGTCGCCTGGATCCTGCAACGGGGCACCCGGAGCTGACGGTGGCCCCGGCAGATTCCCGCTAGCTGGGGGCCACGGGTTTCAGGACGCTGCGCTCGCCCCCTCGAGCCGCTGCGCCAGTTTCCTCGGCAGGATTTCCCGCGTCGTGTCGTAGGCCACGCGGTAGAGTTCCTGCTTGCGCTCCGGCGGTAATGACAGGTCCATGGGAGAGGTCGTGCCGGCGTCGATCACGATCGTGGACAGCCAGAAGTCGTCATTCACGTATTCGCGCGAAAGGGTGGTGAGGAAGGCGCGCACCAGCAGTTCGAGGTAGGCCCGGGCGGGCGGGAAGGCGTGCGCCGGCTCCGCCGCGGCGTGGGCGCTGCGCAGGCGGAAAACGACCACCGGCGTGCCGCGGCCGGTCCAGTCGCGCACGAGGGCGTCCTCGGACAGGATGCTCCCGTCCACCAGCAGCTTCTGCTCGTACTCCTTGAAGCTGAACAGGATCGGCACCGACATGGAGTAGCGCACCGCTTCCGCCACCCGCATGTCGCCGTGCTGCTCCCGGTCAAAGACCACGGGGCCGCCGCTGCGCACGTCCGTCGCCACCACGCGGAGGTCCCGCTCCAGGTCGTTGAAGCTGCGGCCGCCGAGCTCCCGGTCCATCCAGCGCTGGAAGGCGTCGCCGTTGGACAGCCCGCCGGTACGCAGCAGGGAGACGACGTTCTGCGCCGCGAACTGGCTGAAATCCGTCGTCAGTGCGAGGTCGTGAATCTCGTCGAGCGGACGCCCGGCGGCGAGCAGGGCGGCCACGATGCCGCCGCCGGACACACCGACCAGGGTGTCGTAATCGATGGCGAGGTCGGCGAGCGCGCGAAGGACACCGACGTGCGCGCTCAGGCGGCCGCCGCCCCCGGAGAGGACGGGGACAATGTCGCGGTCGCTTCCCGCCGCGCCTGTCACGCTGCTGGCTTCCGTGCACGCTGCATGTTCCGGAGTATAGCTGGCGGAGAACCGGCGGGCACTTCGTCGCCGCAGCGGCTTTGATTATCATCGGGGAGCGCCATGCGAGGAGAAAACGTGCGTCGCTTACGGACTGCGCTGCCCGCCTGTATCCTGCTGCCTGTGCTGGCAGCGGCGCCGGCGTGCGCGCAGGCCGTGAGGCCGTTCTCCGCCTACGACCCGGTCCGGGTGGACGCCGTGCTCGCCGAGGCCGGCGCGCTGCGGGCAGCGGGCCGGCACCGGGACGCGCTGCGCGGCTACCGTCGTGCGATACACCTCACGCGCATCAACGAGGGCCTGGACACGCCGGTGCAGATCGGCCTCCTGGAGCGGGTGCTCGAGAGCCAGCTCGCCCTGGGCCTGCGCGAGGCGGCCGACGGTACCCAGGAAAACCTCTATCGCCTGCGCCTGCGTCACGCGGCGGGCCCCGCGGAGCGGCTGGCCGCGGCCTACAGCGACTGGAAGCGGGAACGCTACCTGGGCGGGGCGGGCACCGCCGGCTACCGCTCCCTGCTGGCCATGATCGACGTCCACGACGAGGCCCTGGCCGCGCTGCGCAGCGCGGGCGAGGACGGGGTGGCAGAGGTACCGCACCTGTACCACCGCCTCGAGGCTGAGTACCTCGTCTCGACCTACGCGGGCGAGAACTCGCCGGTCACGCACGTGCATTCCGGGGGCGTCGGGCTCGCGGACTACCAGACCGCCACCGACCTCGATGCCGACCGTTTCCGGCGCCTGCGCAAGCACAACTTCCGCAACGGTCGCGAACTGCTCGAGCGTGTCATCGCGATCCTGGAGGCGCAGCCGGAGCGCGACGTGGAAGCGCTGGCGGCGGCGAGGATCGCCCTCGGCGACTGGTACCTCTGGTGGTACCGGCGGGGCCGGGCGCTGGAGAACTACCGGGAAGCGTGGTCGCTTTACGCCGACGACGGCGACCCGGCCACGGACCCCGCCGCGCTCTTCCCCGGGCCGCGGGAACTACCGGATGCGAACAGCTTCTCCACCGGGCGCGCCCCCGACCCCTACCAGCAGCCGGCGCGGGCCAGGGTGCGTTTCAGCGTCTCCCGGCTGGGAGAAGTCCGCGACATCGAGTTCCTGGAGCTGGAGCCGGGCGATGCCCCCGGCGCGCGCTCGGCGCTCTACCAGCTGCTCAAGAACTACCGCTTCCGACCGCTGCTGCGCGACGGCGAGGTCGTGGCCGCCAGCGACGTGGTGCGGCAATACCGCTACCACTACTGATCGCTGGCGGCGGCTACTCGGCCGCGTCCTCCGCCGCGCTGGCCAGGGTGTAGTGCGCCCGGTCGACGAGGTAGGCGCGGATCGCCTCCACGTCGTTTTCGCCGAGCTGGTCGCTGAAGCCGACCATGCCCCTTTCCCAGTGCAATCCGCCGCGCACGATGGCCTGGAACTGCGCGTGCTTCTCCGGGGTGAGGGTGCGCAGGTCCGGGGTCACTCCGCCGCTGACGGCGCCGTCCCCGTGGCAGAACACGCAGTACTGCAGGTAGAGCTTCTTGCCCTCGCTGACCGTTTCCGCGCTCGCCGTCTGCGGCGGCGGGTCGATCACCAGTTCGCGGGGCTCGGCCGGCGGCAGCGCAGCGTCGCCGCCCAGCTTGAAGACCAGCAGCCGGCTGCGGTTCGCAATCGCGCCCGCCGTGAGCGCCTCGCCGCCGACCAGCGGCAGGGAACCGCCCCAGCCGGCGACCACGGCCACATACTGCTCGCCGTCGAGGCGGTAGGTGACCGGCGGTGCGACGATGCCTGTCTGCGCGTCGAAGGACCACAGGGCCTCGCCGCTGTCGGCGCGGTAGGCGACCAGTTCGCCCTCGGCATTGCCCTGGAAGAGCAGGTTGCCGCCGGTGGAGAGCATGCCGCCGTTCCACGGGCCGGCGTGTTCCACCTCCCAGCGCGGGGCCATGGCCACCGGGTCCCAGGCGACGATGGTGCCGCGCACGGTGCCGAGGACCGCCGCCTTCGTGGCCGGGTCATCGGGCAGCGCGGCGGGGCGCGAATCGGTCCCGGTATTCCAGTAGCCGGGGCGGTGCTCGAATTCCTCGTCGGTGGCGTAGACCCAGCCCACGTCCTGCCGCGGGATGTAAACGAGGCCGTGCTCCGGGTGGTAGCTCATCGGGTGCCAGTTGTGCCCGCCGATGGGCCCGGGCAGCTGCAGCCCCGTGGGCTTGTCCTCGTAGCGCGCGCCCTCGGTGACCACCGGGCGGCCGGTTTCCGGGTCCACGTGCGAGGCCCAGGTGACCGTGGCGTAGGGCTCGGCGGCGAGGAACTCCCCGTTGCGCCGGTCGAGGACGTAAAAGAAACCGTTCTTCGGCGCCTGCATGATCACCGGCCGCTCCTCCCCGTCGATAACCAGGTCGGCCAGGATCATGTGCTGCGTCGCGGTGTAGTCCCAGCTGTCGCCCGGCGTGGTCTGGTAGTGCCAGGCGTAGCTGCCGTCGTCGGGGTTCAAGGCGACGATGGAGGAGAGGTAGAGGTTGTCGCCGCCGTCCGGGCTGCGCAGCTGCCGGTTCCAGGGTGCGCCGTTGCCCACGCCGATATAGAGCAGGTTGAGCGCGGGGTCGTAGGCCATGGAATCCCAGACGGTGCCGCCGCCGCCGATCTCCCACCAGGGCCCGCCGCCCCAGGTCTCGGCGGCCCGTTCGAGCGCGGGGCTCTCGAAGCCCTGCTCCGGGTCCCCCGGTACCGTGTAGAAGCGCCAGCGCAGGCTGCCGTCGTCGACGTCGTAAGCGCTGACATAGCCGCGCACGCCGAGCTCGGCGCCGCCGTTGCCGATGATGACCTTGTCGTCGATGATGCGCGGCGCGCCGGTGATCGAGTAGGGCTTCGAGGTGTCCGTGGTCTGCACCTCCCAGCGCAGGCTGCCGTCCGCCGCGTTCAGGCTGACCAGCCGCCCGTCGAGGGTGCCGAAAAACAGGTGGCCGTCCCGGTGGGCGACACCGCGGTTGACCACGTCGCAGCACAGGTGCACGGCCCAGTCCCGGGGCACCTCCGGGTTGTAGAACCACTTCAGCTCGCCGCTGCGCGCATCGTGGGCGAACACGTGGCTCCAGGACCCGGTGGTGTAGATCGTGCCGTCGATGACCAGCGGTGTGGCCTCCTTGCCCCGGGCCGTCGGGTAGTCGAAGTACCAGGCGAGGCCAAGCTCGGCCACGTTCTCCGTGTCGATCTGTGCGAGGGGGCTGTGGCGGGTCTCGGCGTCGTCGAGGCCGTGCTGGCGCCATTCGACATCCGGCGCCGCGGTGGCGGTAACCCGTTCCGGCGTTTCCGGTGCCGGTTCGCGACTGCACGCGGCGAGCAGGCAGAACACGCCCAGGGCGGGCAGGGCGATCGTGTAGCGCATGGGACTTCCTTATCGTTCTTAGCCCCCACAGTTTAAGGCAAGGCTCCGAGGCGTGGTACCGCGCCGGAGCGGCGGCTGGCCGCGGCGGGGCGTGGCTCCTACAATGGCCGTTTTGCCGGGAGAATCGCCATGTCCTGCCGTCCGCTCTTTACCGTGTTGCTCTGTCTCGGCCTGGCTGCCTGTGCCGCCGGGCCCGCGGGAGAGGTCCGAACCCTGGAGCAGGTGAAGCAAGGCACTGCTGCGGCAGGCCTGGGGGCCGGTGGCCGGCCGGTGGGTGAGCCCTGGAGCCGCAGCCCGGTCTACGCTGCCGGCGGCATGGCGGCGACGGCGCAGCCGCTGGCCTCCCAGGTCGCTATCGACGTGCTCAAGGCGGGGGGCAGCGCGGTCGACGCGGCGATTGCCGCCAACGCGGCCCTCGGCCTCATGGAGCCCACCGGCAACGGCATCGGCGGGGACATCTTCTTCATCATCTGGGACCCGGAGACGGAGAAGCTCTACGGCTACAACGGCTCCGGCCGCGCACCGCAGGGGCGGAGCCTGGACGACCTGAAGGCCCGCATCGCCGAACTCAAGGCCGCCGGCGCAGTGCCGGAAGACCTCGAGGGTATTCCCTCCCACGGTTCCCTGCCGGTGACGGTGCCGGGCACCGTGGACGGCTGGTTCGCCGCGCACGACCGCTTCGGCCGCCTGCCCATGGCAGACGTGCTCGCGCCGGCGGTGCGCTACGCCCGCCAGGGCTTCCCGGTGTCGCCGGTGATCGCCTACTACTTCGAGCGCAACCTCGCCGGTTTCGAGAAGCGCGCGGCGATGATCGAGGAGTTCGACAACGCCCGCGCCACGTATTTTGCCGACGGGGCGCCCGAGGCCGGCGAGCTGTTCCGCAACCCGGATCTTGCGAACACCCTCGAGACCCTGGGCCGGGAGGGCCGCGACGCGTTCTACAAGGGCGGGATCGCGCGCACCATGGACGCGTATTTCAAGCGCATCGGCGGTGATCTGCGCTACGCCGATTTTGCCGCCCACCGCGGGGAATGGGTGGAACCGGGCCATGTCGAGTACCGGGGCTACGACGTCTTTGAGCTGCCGCCGAACGGCCAGGGCTTCGCCGCGCTGCAGATGCTGAATATCCTCAAGAACGTCGACCTGGCCCGGTGGCCCCGGGCCTCGGCCGAGGTCTTCCACTACCTGGTCGAGGCAAAGCGCCTGGCCTTCGAGGACGTGGCCCGCTACTACGCCGACCCGGCGGTCGCCGACGTGCCCCTGGCCGGGCTGCTCGCGGAAGACTACGGCCGCGAACGCTTCGCGCTGATCGACCCGGCGCGCGCCACGGCGGCTTTCGGGCCGGGCGAGCCGCTGCTGGAGAGCGACGGCGACACCACCTACCTCACCGTGGCCGACGGCGACGGCATGATGGTCTCGATGATCCAGTCCAATTACCGCGGTATGGGCACGGGGCTGGTCGCCGACGGCCTCGGCTTCATGTTCCAGGACCGCGGTGAGCTCTTCTCCCTCGACCCGGCGCACCCGAATGCCTACGCGCCGGGCAAGCGCCCCTTCCACACGATCATCCCGGCCTTCGTCATGAAGGACGGCGAGCCTTGGCTGAGCTTCGGCCTCATGGGTGGCTCCATGCAGCCCCAGGGCCACGTGCAGGTGCTGGTCAACCTGATCGACTACGGCATGAACGTGCAGGAGGCCGGTGACGCCGCCCGCTTCAACCACGACGGCGGGCGCCAGCCCACGGGCATTCACGGCGACCCGCTCGGCACCCTGGCGGTGGAGCCGGGCGTGCCGGCGGCGACCATCGAGCGCCTGGAGGCCATGGGCCACCGCGTCGAGGTGATCGAGGACGGGGTCCGCTTCGGCGGTTACCAGGCGATCATGCGCCTGCCGGGCGGCGCCTACGCCGGCGCCACCGAGAAGCGCAAGGACGGCACCGTCGCCGCCTACTGACGGGGCGCTTCGTGAAAGGCTACTGATCCCCCTGCCGCGCCTTTGCGAAGGCCGCGGCCATGGTGCCGCCGCCGGCGGGCTGCTGCCGCCGCTTGTCGCCGCCCTTGCCGGTTCTGCCCTGCTTTCCCTGCCCGCCTTCGCGGCGGTCGCCGCGGCGCCCGCGGCCGCCCCGGGGGCGGTCTGCGGCAGGCTTCCCTCCTTCCGCCTCCTCGGCGCTGTCGGACAGCCGCATGGTCAGGCTGATGCGCTTGCGCGGGGCGTCCACCGCCAGCACTTTCACCGTGACGATATCGCCGGCCTTGACCACGCTGTGCGGGTCCTTGATAAAGCGGTCGGCGAGGCGGGAGATATGCACGAGGCCGTCCTGGTGCACGCCGATATCCACGAACGCCCCGAAGTTGGTGACGTTGGTCACGGTGCCTTCGAGCACCATGTCCGGCGCCAGGTCCGCCAGGGTCTGCACGTCGTCGCGCAGCTTTGCGGTCTGGAAGGCGGGCCGCGGGTCCCGGCCGGGCTTGTCGAGCTCGGCGATGATGTCGCGCACCGTGGGCAGGCCGCGTTCGGCGGTGACGAAGGCCGCCGGGTCCAGGCTTTGCAGGAACCCGCTGTCACCGATCACCGCGCTGAGCGACCGGCCCGCACTGGCGGCGATGGCCTCGGCGACCGGGTAGGACTCCGGGTGCACCGCGGAGGCGTCGAGGGGGTTCTCACCGCCGTTCACCCGGAGGAAGCCCGCGGCCTGCTCGAAGGTGCGATCGCCGAAGCGCGGCACTGCCAGCAGTGCCCGGCGGCTGGCAAAGGCGCCGTGGCTGTCGCGGTGGGCGACGATGGCCGCCGCCAGGCTCGCGGACAGGCCGGCGACCCGGGTCAGCAGGGCCGCCGAGGCCATGTTCACGTCGACGCCAACGGCATTCACGCAATCCTCCACGACGGCATCGAGCTGCCGGGCCAGCGCGACCTGGCTGACATCGTGCTGGTACTGGCCGACGCCGATCGCCTTGGGCTCGATCTTCACCAGTTCCGCCAGCGGGTCCTGCAGGCGCCGGGCGATGGAGACGGCGCCGCGGAAGGTCACGTCCAGGTTCGGGAACTCCTCGGCCGCCAGCTGCGAGGCGGAGTAGACGGAGGCGCCGGCCTCGGACACGGTGACCCGGGTGGCGGTGAGGTCCGGCTCCGCCGCCAGCAGGCGGCCGACGAAGGCGTCCGTTTCCCGGCTGGCGGTGCCGTTGCCGATGGCGATGAGCTCCACGCCGTGGCGCCGGGCCAGCGCGGCCACGGTGGCCGCGGCCTCCGCTTCCCGCTTCTGCGGCGCGTTAGGGAAGATCGTGGCGTGGTCCAGGAGCTTGCCGGTGCCGTCCACCACGGCCACCTTCACGCCGGTCCGTAGCCCCGGGTCCAGGCCCATGGTCGGCCGCGGCCCGGCGGGCGCGGCCAGCAGCAGGTCCTTGAGATTGCGGGCGAACACGGCGATCGCCTCGGTTTCGGCGCGCTCGCGAAGGTCGCCGAGGAGGTCCGTCTGCAGGCGCGTGAGCAGCTTGACGCGCCAGGTCCAGCGCAGCGTGGTGCCGAGCCAGCCGTCCGCGGGGCGGCCCTGGTCTGCCACGGCCCAGTGATCGGCGAGCATCGCCTCGCAGGGGTGCGCGTCGCCCGGCTTCTCTTCCGGGTCCATCACCAGGGCCAGCTGCAGAAAGCCGGCGTTGCGGCCGCGGAACATGGCCAGGGCCCGGTGCGAGGGCACGCCGGCCAGGGGTTCGCAGTGCTCGAAGTAATCGCGGAACTTGGCTGCCTCTGCGTCGTCGGCGGCCCCCGGCGCGGCGGCGGAACGGAGCAGGGCATTGTCGACGAGGAAGGCCCGCAGCCGGGCGACCAGGTCCGCGTCCTCGGACCACCGCTCCATGAGGATCTGCCGGGCGCCGTCCAGGGCGTCGTCGGCGCTGGCGATGCCGGCGTCTGCATCGAGGTAGGCCGCGGCGACGGTCGCCGGCTCCTGCGCCGGGTCCTGCCAGAGCGCGTCCGCCAGCGGCTCGAGGCCGGCCTCGCGGGCGATCTGTGCCTTGGTGCGGCGCTTGGGCTTGTAGGGCAGGTACAGGTCCTCGAGGCGGCCCTTGCTGTCGGCTGCCAGCAGCTGCGCCTCCAGGGCCTCGGTGAGCCTGCCCTGCTCGCGGATGGAGTCGAGGATCGTTTCGCGCCGGGCCTCGAGTTCGCTGAGGTAGCGGTGCCGCTCCTCCAGCTCGCGCAGCTGGCTGTCATCGAGGCCGCCCGTGACCTCCTTGCGGTAGCGGGCGATGAAAGGAACGGTGGCGCCGTCCTCGAGGAGGGCGAGGGTGGCGCTCACCTGGGCTTCGCGAACGGACAGCTCGGTCGCCAGGCGCTGGGCGATGGTCATGGAATCTCCTGGAAAGGCTTGGGGGTAGCGAGGTGCGGTGCGGCAGCGGTCAGGGCCTGCGCTGGAAACGGCTGACGGCCTCGAGCAGCTGCCGGCAGGTGATCTGGCCGATGAGCTTGCCGTTCTCGACCACCGGGCGCCGGCGCTTGTTCTTGATCAGCATGTCCTGGGCGACGTCGATGATGTCCTCATCGGGGTGGGCCACCACGAGGTTGTCCTTTGCCATGACGTCGGCGACCCGGCCGGGGTCGGATTCGGTGTAGGCCGCGCCGAGGATAGCGCGCAGGCAGTCCAGTTCCGAGAGGATGCCCACCAGCTGGCCCGCCTCGTCCACCACGCAGAGCCCGGAGATCTTGTTGTCCACGATCACCTGCATGGCCTCGTGGATGGTGGCGTCGCTCCTCACGGTTGCCGGGTGGCGCAGCATGTAGTCACGCAGGCTGACGGAGCGGAGCATGGCGGTTCCCTGTGTCGCTGGCGATGCGGTTTGAGCTGGCTGCGGAGTATAAACGGGCCCGCCATGGGCGGGCCAGCGCAGGCGGTCCGGGATCAGCGATCCCGGCCGTGGGGCCGGCTGTAGTCAAGCGCCGGGCCCGCCGGCACCACCCCCGTGGGGTTGATGGTGGGGTGCGAGCGGTAGTAGTGACCCTTGATGTGGGCAAAGTCGACGGTGTCGGCAACGCCCGGGAGCTGGTAGAGCTCGCGCAGGTAGCCGGGCAGGTGCGCGAACTCCTCGAGGCGCTGCCGGTTGCACTTGAAGTGGCCGTGGTACACCGCGTCGAAGCGCACCAGGGTCGTGAACAGGCGCACGTCTGCCTCCGTGAAGCGATCGCCGGCGAGGAAGCGGTTGCTGGCGAGGTGGGCGTCGATGGCATCGAGCTCTGCGAACAGCTCACCGAAGGCCTCCTCGTAGGCCGCCTGGGTGGTGGCAAAGCCGGCGCGGTAGACACCGTTGTTCACCCGCGGGTAGACGCGTGCGTTCCAGCCGTCGATGGTCTCGCGCAGGTCGGTGGGGTAAAGGTCCAGGGTATTCCCCGTGAGATCGTCGAAGGCGCTGCCCAGCATGCGCACGATGTCCGCCGACTCGTTGCTGACGATCGTTTCGCGCTCCCGGTCCCAGAGCACCGGAACGGTCACCCGGCCGGTGTAGTCGGCCCGCGCCGCCGTGTACACCTCGTGCATGAAGGCGCGGCCGCCGACCCGGTCACCGGTGGAGCCCTCGGCCGTCTCGAAGGTCCAGCCTTGCGACAGCATCAGCGGGCTGACCACCGAGACATCGATGAGATCCTCGAGACCCTTGAGCGCGCGGACGATAAGGGTCCGGTGGGCCCAGGGGCAGGCGAGGGAGACGTAGAGGTGGTAGCGGTCCGGCGCGGCGGCGAAGCCGCCGTCACCGTCGGGGCCCGGCGCGCCGTCCGCCGTGACCCAGTGGCGGAAGCGCGCATCCTCGCGCACAAAACGCCCGCCGCTCTTGTCCGTGTCGTACCAGCGGTCGTGCCACTGGCCGTCGATCAGCAGTCCCATGGTTATCCTCCGTTAAGCGGCGCTATGCGCGCAGTCGCCGGGCGTCGACGCTCAGGCGGCCCGGGCCGTTGGCGGCGAGCAGCAGGAAGCCGCCGGCGATCGCGATGTTCTTCCAGAACATGATGGCCTGGACCGGGTCCGCGAGGTCCGCGTGGAACACCAGGGCCGCGATGGCCGTGAAAGCGGCGAGGGCGAGCGCTGCCCAGCGCGTCTGGAAACCGAGCAGGATTGCCAGGCCGCCCAGCACTTCGAGGGCGATCACGGCGGGCAGCAGCGCGCCGGGTACGCCGCTGGCATCCATCCAGGCGGTGGTGCCGGCGTAGCTGCCGAGCTTCTGCAGGCCCGAGGTCACGAAAATAGCCGCGAGACCGGCACGGCCCGCAAGTTCGAGAACGGCGCCGGCGCCGAATGCGCTGGCAGGCGTGGTCTTGGTAAGTGTCGTCATGTTGTCGTCTCCCTGGTGAGTGGACCCCGTCCGCGGGGTTGGGAGAACAATAGGTTCTGAATAATAAAATTAAAATCGCGAATTTACGGCTTAATAATTCGATAAATTAGAAAAGTTTTCCCCCTGGCGCAGCAGTGCGGCGAGGCGGGAGAGGGCCGGCCCCGCGCCCGCGCTGTCTGCGAAGGCGAGCTGCAGGGTAACCGGGCGGCGGCTGCCGCGCTCCAGGGGCAGCTCCCGCAGCCGGCCATCCGCGAGCAGCGGGGCAACGCGCGACAGCGGCAGCCACGCAAAACCCAGGCCCCGGCAGATCATGTCGATGGAGGTGGCGAGCTGGGTGACGGTCCAGCGCTGCTCCGCGCCCAGCCACCCGGCGTCGGTGCGCGCGCCGCGGGCGGAGTCGCGCACCACGATCTGTCGGTGGCCGGCGAGATCGCGGAAGTCCAGCGGGCGGTTCAGCGCGTGCAGCGGGTGCGACGGGTGGGCGACGGCGACGAATTCGGTGTCGAGCAGGCGCTCGCCGAGCACGCCCTCCGGGAGCTGCTGCGCCACCAGCAGGTCCACTTCCCCCGCCTTGAGCAGCTCGGCACCCCCGCTGAGGACCGTTTCCCGCAGCTCTACCCGCGTGTGCGGATACTCCCGGGCGAGGGTCGCGAGGCTGTCCGCCAGGCAGGCGGCAGGGAACACGCCGTCGACCGCGATGCGCAGCTCGGCCTCGATGCCCGTAGACAGCCCGCCGGCCACGGCCTCCAGCGCCTCTGCCTGCGCGAGCAGCTGCTCGGCGCGTTTGAGCACCACGCGACCGGCGTCCGTGAGCTGTGCCTTGCGGCCGACGACCTCGAGCAGCGGCAGGCCGAGCTGGTCCTGCAGCTTGTGGACGGCGTGGTTGATACTGGACTGGCTCTTGTGGATGGCCCTGGCGGCCTGGGCGAAGCCGCCGTGGTCTACCACGGCGCGGAGCATGCGCCACTGTTCAAGTGTTACCTTGCCCACTATTACGTCCTTAAAAATAGAACCTATTGCGCGATATTTTGCGCTTTTCTATCGACAATATCGACCTTATTCTCATGTCATTGCCGGTCCGGGAACCGGGAGATCGACCGGCGCACCCACCGAACCCGTAGCGCCGTTAGAGAGGAGTTTTGCCATGGCGAGACAAGTAACCGCGCTCCGGCGCGCCCAGCCCACCAGCGACGGCGCCGGTGTGGCCATCCAGCGGGTCGCGGGTTTCGGCGACGCCGCGCTGGACCCGCTGCTCATGGTCGACGAGCTGCGCTCCGAGCACCGCGAGGATTTCGCCGCGGGCTTCCCGCCCCACCCGCACCGGGGTATGCAAACACTGACTTACATGAAACACGGCGGCATCGCCCACGAGGACAGCCAGGGCAACCGCGGTGAGATCCGTGGCGGCGGCCTGCAGTGGATGTCTGCCGGGCGCGGCATCATCCACTCCGAGATGCCGACCCAGGACAGCGCGGGGCTGCACGGCTTCCAGCTCTGGGTGAACCTGCCGGCGGCGGAGAAGCTCGCTGCGCCGCGCTACCGCGACATCGAGGGTGCGGCGCTGCCCCGGCTCTCGGGCGACGGCTTCGAGGCCGCGCTCCTGGCCGGCGACTGGCGCCTCGGCGGCGCGACGGGCAGCGGTGCGCTGGAGGAACTCACGCCGCAGGCGGCACTCGCGGATCTCACCCTCGCCCCCGGGGCGGCGGTGACGGTGGCCAGCGAAGCGGGCGAAAACCTGGTCGCCTATCTCTACGACGGAGCGCTGGCGAGCATCGGTCCCGGGGGCGTTTCCCGGGGCCACCTGCTGGTCGCGGCCGGCGACGGCGACTGGACCGTCGAGGCGGGCCCGGCCGGCGCAGGGCTGCTGGTGCTGCGCGGCCGCCCGCTCCGGGAGCCGGTCGTGCATTACGGCCCCTTCGTGATGAATACCCGCGAAGAGATCGAGCAGGCCCTGGCCGAGTACCGCGACGGGACCTTCCTCGGCTAGCACCGGCGACGAGGCGGCCCCGCCGCGCCGGCCGCGCCCGGGCGGCCCCGCCTGGCCGGCCGCGCCTGGCCGGCCGCGCCTGGGCGGCCCCGCCTGGGCGGCCCCGCCTGCACGAGCCCGGGTCGAAGTGTTATCCTTGCGCGCTTCGATCACGGGCAGGAACAGGCGGCATGAAGCGCGCGGGCATCGCGGTACTGGCACTGGCCCTCGGGGCCTGCGCGGCCGCCGGGGACCCCGCGCCCACCGGTGACCCGGTCACCGCCTGCACCGAGCCGCGGCCGCAGGTCTGCACCATGGTTTACGACCCGGTCTGCGCCACCCTCATCGAGGGCGGCCGCGCCGACTACGCGTCGCCCTGCAACGCCTGTGCGGACGACGTGGTCGCCGCCTGGGAGCCGGGGACCTGCGGGGACGGCGACAGCGCCGGCGGCTACTGATGGCCTGTCCTGAAGCCCGCCACCGGCCGGTGGCGCCGATGCCTGCGGGAGACCTGCCTTGAGCCTGACCAACCGAATCCTTCTCGCCATGGTTGCCGGGGTCCTCGTCGGCTCCCTCCTCAACCTGCTCGTCGGCAGCGGCGCCACGCCCGAGGCCGTGCGCGAGGGCATCAGCACCTACCTCGTGAACGGGCTCTTCGACGTGGTCGGTCGCGTCTTCGTCGCCTCCCTGCAGCTGCTGGTGGTGCCGCTGGTGCTGGTGTCGCTGATCTGCGGTGCGAGCTCCCTCGGCGACAGCGCGCGCATGGGGCCCATCGCGGGCAAGACCGTGCTCTTCTACCTGTGCACCACGGCGGTGGCGGTCACCACCGCGCTCTTCGTTGCCGTGCTCGTGGAGCCGGGCTCGGGTGTGAGCCTGGATACCAGCGCGACCTTCGAGCCCACCGAGCCGCCGCCGCTCAAGGACGTGATCGTCAACATTTTCCCGTCCAACCCGGTCGCGGCCATGGCGGAGGGCGAGATGCTGCAGATCATCGTGTTCGCCCTGCTCTTCGGTTACGCCATCTCCCACGCCGGGGAGGCGGGCCGGCGCATCGCGGCGTTCTTCAGCGACCTCGAGGCCGTGGTCATGCGCATGGTGGGCATCCTCATGGGCCTGGCGCCCTACGGCGTATTCGCGCTCCTCGGCTCGCTCTTCGCTGACATGGGGCTCTCGGCGATCGCCGATCTCGCCAAGTACTTCTTCACCCTGCTGGCGGTGCTCCTGTTCCACGGCCTCGTGGTCTACAGCCTCATCCTCAAGGTTCTCGCCCGGCGCTCACCGGTCATGCTCCTCAACAAGATGCGCTCGGTCTGGGCCTTTGCCTTCAGCACCGCCTCTTCCGGGGCCACGCTGCCGATCACGCTGCGCACCGTGGAGAAGCGCCTCGGCGTGAACAACTCCGTCGCCGGCTTTACCGTGCCCCTCGGCGCCACCATCAACATGGACGGCACGGCGATCATGCAGGGCGTGGCGACGGTGTTTATCGCCGAGGTCTACGGCTTCGATCTCAGCCTGACCTCCTACCTCACGGTGATTCTCACGGCGACCCTCGCGTCCATCGGCACCGCCGCGGTGCCGGGCGTCGGGCTGATCACCCTGGCCATGGTGCTGAAGCAGGCGGGCCTCCCCGTGGAGGGCATCGGCCTCATCATCGGCATCGACCGGCTCCTCGACATGGTGCGCACGGCGGTCAACGTCACCGGTGACGCCACCGCCTCCGTGGTCGTGGCGAGCTCCGAGGGCCAGCTGGACGAGCGCGTGTACATGGACCCGCACGCGGACCGCTACCCCGATCGCGATGACGACACGACGGCGCGGGAGGCCGCATGAGCATCAAGGTAACCATTGTCCCGGTGACGCCCTACCAGCAGAACTGCTCGCTCCTGAAGTGCGAGGAGACGGGCCGCGGCGCGCTGTTCGACCCGGGCGGCGACCGCGAGCGCATCCTCGCCGCCGTGGAACAGCTGGGGGTGACGCTTGAGAAGATCATCCTTACCCACGCGCACATGGACCACTGCGCCCTCGCGGGCGAGCTCCGGGAGGAGCTCGGCCTGCCCATCGAGGGCCCGGCGCGCGGCGACGATTTCTGGCTCGAGAAGCTGCCGGAGTGGTGCCAGATGGCCGGCTTTCCGCGCGCCGAGGCCTTCGAGCCGGACCGCTGGCTGGAGGACGGCGACCGGGTGACCGTCGGTGCCCAGGAGCTCGAGGTGCTGCACTGTCCCGGTCACACCCCGGGCCACGTGGTGCTTTTCCACCGCGGCCAGCGCCTCGCCTGGGTCGGCGACGTGCTCTTCCAGGGCTCCATCGGCCGCACGGATTTTCCCCGCGGCAACCACGACCAGCTGATCAGCAGCATCCGCGACAAGCTGTTCCCGCTCGGTGACGACGTGACCTTCATCCCCGGCCACGGCCCCACCTCGACCCTGGGGCACGAGCGCCAGAGCAATCCCTTCGTCGCCGATTCCCGCTATGGCTGAGGAGCCGGCGGCCGGCGACGGGCGGGCCGCCGAACTGCGCGCGGCCTACCTGGGGCAGACGGCACGTATCCCCTGGAAGGACCTCGCCGTGCACTTCGCCGGCGGCCGCGTGATCCGCGTCGGGCCGGAGCTGGATCTCGTGGAGGTGGCGCTGCAGCTGGGGCTCGATAACGTCGCCCGGTTCCAGGCGTGGACGGATGCGGGTGCGGTGCGCCCGGCGACGGACGAGGATGCGCGGGACTGGGAGGCGACGGGCGCGACGCTCTGGGCCGTGGTCGCCGCCCCCTGGGTGCTGGTGCAGCCCCTGCCGGAAGAGTCCGACTCAAACAACCCTAGCGGACCACCTTGACCCAGTCGCCGGTGCGCGGCTCGCCGCGCGGGTAGAAGCCGTTGATCAGGCGCAGCTGCGCTTCCGCGTCGGCAATCGGCGAGCCGGCGGCGAGCGTCTCCATGGTCGCCCCCCGCGGGACCTGGATATAGCGCACGTAGCGCGGCTGCCCGCTCTGCCGCTCCTGCGGCAGGATCGGCCGGAAGCTGGTGATGATCTCCTTCAGGGCCGCATCGCCCGCAGCGAAATCGGCGGCCTCGCCCTCGAACAGATAGGTCAGGCCGCCGAGGTCGATGACCGCCAGCCGCTTGCTCTTGCCGCCGGCGGTCGCCACCGCACTGTAGCCGTTGAGCCCGGCCTGCTCCAGCGCCTCGCCGCCGGCGAGCTCACCGCGGGCGAGGTCCTTGAGCACCGCCTCCGGCGTGGTGTCGGGGTTGCGGCGGCGCAGGGTGATGGTAACGGCGGCGCTGTCATCGCCGGCCCGGGCGACCACGGCGCTGGCGCCGGCGTCGACCCGCCAGCCCTCGGGGTGGGCGAAGGTGAAGCCCAGCTTGTTGTGGTAGTAGCGGTTGTCGGCGCGCTGGCCCTGGATGCTCTGGCCCCAGACGAGGCCGTCGGTGAGCTCGCGGAATTCGCCCGGGCGGGACGGGTCCTCGATGTAGGCGCCGGTATCCAGCTCGTTGGCGGCACGGATCACCGTCTGCAGGCGCTTGTCGTTGCGCGGGTGGGAGGCGTACAGGCCGTGGTAGGTGGCCAGCGGCTTGCCGCTGGCCTTGGCCTTCAGGCGCTGGAACTGCTCCTGGTTCTTGAGGACGCCGATCACCTCGAGCAGGGATTCCGGGTCGTAGCCCGCCTTGTACATGTACTCGGCGCCGAGCCCGTCCGCCTCCAGTTCCATGTCGCGCCCGTAACCGCTGATGAGCTCGGCGCCGTACATGCTCGAGGCCTCGTAGAGGGCGCCGGAACCGGTCAGCACGTAGGCGGTGGTGGCGAGTACCTGGGAGGTCACCCCCGCGGCCTTGCGCCGGGCGTGGTGCCGGGCGGTGACGTGGGCGATCTCGTGCGCCAGGACCCCGGCGAGCTCCGCCTCGCTGTCGAGGTAGGCGAGCAGGCCGCGGTTGACGTAGATGTAGCCGCCGGGCGTGGCAAAGGCGTTGATGTCCGGCGCGTCGATCACCGAGAAGGTGAAGTCCCGCTCCGGCATGTCGCTGTTCGCCACGAGGCGCTGGCCGATGCGCTCGACGTAGGCGGCGAGTTCCGGGTCGTCGTAGAAGGCGCCCTCCGCCTTGAACTTCTCGTACATCTCCGCGCCGGTCTCTTCCTCGCCCCCCTGGCTGCCGAGAACCACCGTCGCACCGCCGGTGGCGGGGTTGACGGTGCAGCCGCCGGCGAGGAGCACGGTCAGCAGGCCGGCGAGGGCGAGGAGCGTCCGCCGCGGCACGGGCTCAGAGCTCACTGGAGAGGAACTTGAGAAGCTGGTCGCCGAGGCCGTCGCAGGCGGTGCCCTGCACCGGGGCGATGATCGGGATCGGCACGATCACCGCGGGCATGTAGGACTGGCCGCTGGCGGAGGTGTTGACCCGGCCGACCTCGGCGCGGTCGGTAAAATCCCAGATCGTGGCCTCGTAGGTGGAGTCGTTGCCCCAGGTGCCGAACCCGAAACAGCCGGCGCCGCCAGGCCCCACGCCGCAGGTCATGGAGCCAGCGGAGTTGGTCTGCACGGTGCTCCCGTCCACCCAGATCAGGTACTCCGTCTGCAGGCTGGCGAGCTTCTGGGCGACCGGCGGCTGCGCAATGAGGCGATCGAGGTCCGCCGGGCGCAGCGGGGCGGTGCGCGGCTCGAACCAGGGGTAGAGGCTGTTCAGGAACTCCAGCTCGCCGATCACGTTGATGCTCGGGTCGCCGCGCTGGATGTGCTTGCCCACGCACTGGATGAAATCGGGCTCTGTCTCGTAGTCGCTGGCATGCCGTCGGCCGAGGATGACCACGCTGGCATCGCCCACCCCCTCCGCCGGCTCGTTGAAGACCATCTCGTCCACGGTGGCGGTCACGCAGCCGCCGGTGACCAGGGCGGCGGCCAGGGCCGGCGCCAGGCGGGCGAGGCGGGAGACGAGGGTACGGCGTTTCACGGTCCTTCCTCCTGGCCCTCCTCAGGGGCGGCGGCCACCGCCGCCGGGGCCTCGAGCGATTCCATCCAGGCGGCCACCTCGGGCACCCGGGTGAAGCTGGTGGCGAAGTGGGCGCCGGCATCGCGCAGGGCGACCACGGCGGCAAGGTTCACCGCGGCCTCGTCGGACTGGAGGAAGGCGGTGGGGGTTTTGCCGTAGGCGGTCATGGTCCAGTCGGCGATGGTCTCGCCCTGCGTGGTCACGAGCTCGAAGGCGTAGCGCATCCAGATCTCGTAGACCTTGATGTTGGTCTGGGCGGGAATGGCGTACTGCAGCTCGTCGACCCGGGGGATGAGAACCGCGTCCACCGCGGGGTTCATCTGCTCCGGCGCCGGCCGGGCGTCCATGGGCACCACGCGCTCGAACATGCCGTTCAGCAGCGTGTCCCAGAGTTCGACCTGGGCCTCGCCGGTGCGTACCAGCCAGTCGGACTCGGCGCGGCCCTTGGCCTCGTCGAAGAATTCGTGCTCGCGGAACGCCGGCTCGTACCAGACGCCAAGGGTGAGCGGCAGCTTGCTCATGAGCGGCTGGGGGAACTGGCCCTGCACCACGACCTCCTTGGCGCCGCAGCCGGCCAGGGCCAGCAGCGCGGCGAGCAGCAGCGCGCCGGTCCAAGGGCGGCGATCAGGGGCGGAAGTCATTGAGCCCGACAAAGGTACCTCCGTTCCGATAGGTCAGCTCGCGCATGAGCGTGGCGAAGCGAATACCGGTCGTCTGCAGGTTCGGCGGACGTATGAACTGTACGGGGAATCCGACCGCATGGATGCGTACCCGCTGCTCGCCGTCCGCCGCCTCCCGGTTGATCTGGTCCACCGTGTCTACGACCTGGGCGATGGACTCGCCGGTGAATTCGTCCCCGAAGACATAAATACTAATCTTTTTGCCGGGGTCGTAAAACGTGCGCACCGCCTGGGTGATCCCCTCGACCGGGCTCGAGTTCGAGAACACGTTCCAGTTGCGCAGGTTCTGCATGATGACCTGCCGGCGGCCGGGGGTATCCGGGATCCACTGGCCCCGGTAGCGGCTGAACATGTAGTTGCCCATGTCGTTCAGCACCTGGATGCCCTTGACGTTCGGATAGATCGATAGCGTCGCCTCGAGTTCCCGCAGCATGCGCTCCCAGGCGTAGGAGAACATGGAGCCGGAGGTGTCGATGATGAAGATGATGTACTCGCTGTCGACGGGGATGCCGCCGATCAGGTTGTTGCTGCGCTCGAGGCCGGCGAGGAGCCGCTTCTGCTCCGCCGAAAGGCTCTGCCGGGCGATGGCCAGCTGCTCGGTGATGGTGCTGTTGCTGTTCTTCTCGACCTGGATGCTGTCGTAGCGCGACCGGGCGCTGGCGAGCTGCCCCTGGAGGATGGCGATGCGCTCCTTGTAGTCCGAGAGCTGCTCTTTCTTCGCGTTCAGGTCGCGGTTCAGGACGACGCTCTCGCCGCGCAGCTCGAACAGCTGCTCCTGCAGGTCGGCGACGCGGCCCTCGAGGTTCACCGTGGAGGCCTCGATGATCTGCGGCTGCACGGTCTTGGTAATCATGAGCAGCAGGATCACGGCGCCGAAGCCGCAGCAGATCACGTCCAGGAAGGACAGGGAGAACTCCGCCATTTCCCGCCGTGCCTTGCGCATCAGGGCCAGTCCCTCGACGGGCTCATGAAGGAGCCGCCGCTCGCCTGGGCCAGCTGCCAGAACTCGGACGCGGCCATCGGGTCGCCCTCCATGGGGGCGAGGATGATGTTCACCGGCACGTTCTGCGGCAGGGAGCGGATCGCGTCGCGATACAGCTTCACCCGCTCGTTGCCCGAGACCTTGGTCCCCCGGGGCGGGTTCGCCCCCTGCGTGGGCAGTCCGTCGGTGATGAGAAAGATGTTGTCCGGCATGGGCGACAGCCGGCCGAGGGCGACGAAGGCATTGTGCAGCGAGGTGCCGCCGCCGGGCACGAGCTTGCCGAGGGCGGTGCCCACGGACTCGAGCTGCGGCTGGTTGGCGACCTCGAGCCACTGGCCGTCGGTATCCGGGAGCACGGAGCGCGCTTCCGTGTTGAAGGTGATGACCTGGTAGCTGGCGTCCACCGGCAGCTGGGCACTGAGCCAGTTCACGGTGTTCACCGCGCGCTGCCACTTGCCCGACGCGCGCTGTACGTCCTCGCCCATGTTGCGCAGCCGGATCACGTTCACCAGCTTGTCGGCGAGCATGCTGGCGGAACTGTCGAGGAGGATGGCGATGTGGCGCCCGCCGAGGTTGAGCCCGGTGAGGTACTGGCGCTGGCCGTCGCCGGTAAAGGTCCGCGCGCTGCGGCCGCCTTCCTCCTTGGCCGCCTCGCGCAGCCGCTTGACCTCTTCCTCCAGCGACTGCACCTCGGACTTCAGCTTCTCGATGGCCTCGTCGTCCGTGTAGCCGTCCTCCGCGAGGTCGCGGATCAGCGCCTCGTAGCGGTCGATCTCCTCGGTGACGCGGGTGGCCCGGCCCTCGGCCTCGACGATGGCGAGGTCGGTGTCGTCGAGGGCGTTGCGCAGGGCGACCAGTCCCTCCTCCCCTTCGCGGATATCCTCCTCGAGCATGTTCACCTCGGAGAGGAGGTCGGCGTTCAGCTCCCGCGACTGCACCTCGATGCTGTGGTCGATAATCAGGAAGACCAGCACCACCGCGCCGAAGCCGCAGGACATGATGTCCAGGAAGCTCAGGTTGAAGGTGTTGAAGCTGCGCTTGCGCCTGGCCATGGAGACGCTACCCGCTGACCTCGATCAGCTGCCAGTGCCCGCCGCCGACGGCGATCCGGTCCCCGGCGGTGAGGGCCGCGCCGTTCCAGGGGCCGTCGTTCACGGTGGCGGTGCCGCGCCCGGGGGCGAGGCGCCAGCCGCCGTCGCCGTGCACCAGGGACCAGCCGTCGGCCAGCGGGATGTTGTAGGCCAGGGGCTGGGCCCGGCCGCCTTCGAGCAGGTGCGTGGGCTCCGGGCCGGCGGGTGCCGGTCGGCTTTCCGCCCGGTCGTTCCCGGACTCCGGCGCGGCGGCGGGCGGCCTGTCCGCCGGCCGGTCTGCCGCGGTCCCGGTTGCCTTCGCAGCTGCCGGCAGTGCCCGCACGAGGTGCAGGGCCTCCCCGGGCTGGACGATGCGGTCGCCGTGGGCGGCCAGCGCCTCGGGCAGGTCCCGGCTGCTCGCCACCCGGGCGCCGGGGAACCCCTGGGTGAAACCGGGGAGCAGGTCCGCCAGCGGATCCACCAGCAACAGCGGCGCGTCGCCATTACGGCCCAGTTCGCGGGCAACGCCGTCATGCAGGCGCCGGCCCGCCTCGCGCAGCGCGTCGTAGTCGATGCGCGAGCGGTAACCGCCGACCTCCAGCGTCGTGTCATCGGCGTCGCGCAGCGCGGCCAGCGCGCCGCCGAGGCTGTCGTAGAGCTGCTGTTCCGTCTCCGCCTGGCGCCGCGGGTCGAAGCGGGTGTTCTCGATGAAGCTGCGTGCGATCGCCTCCACCAGGTTTTCCTGCAGTGCCAGCAGGCCACAGCCGGTGAGCACCTGCTCGCCGGTCACGCGCAGCTCGCCCTCCTCGACCGCCAGCCGCGTGAGCAGGGCCTGGTGCAGCTGCAGTTCCAGGTGACAGACGGGCCCGCTGGCGCCGTGGGCCGCGGCCACGAGCAGGCTGCGGTTGGCGATGCCCACGGCGTCGAAGGGGCAGGCGCGGATGATGCCGAGGAGCAGGGACAGCTGTTCCTTGTGCAGGCTTTCGGGTACCGCGAGCACGAGTTCGTCGGGCCTGCCGGCTTCCTCGTGCAGCGCGAGCAGGTGGCCGTGCACCAGGTCCGCCGTGTGCCGGGCCGGGCCCAGCGCCGGCTGCAGCGGCCGGGTACCCAGCTGCCACCAGTAGCGCGTGTTGACGTTGCGCGGCTGGCGCCGGGCGTTGCCCCGGGCGTCCTCGCCGTAGCGGTAGCTGTCGCCGTCGAGGAGCGCGTAGCCCGGGCTGCGCACGGCGCGGCCGTCATGCCAGAGCCGGAGCTCGCTGTCGAGAATGTCGAGGAGGGCCGCCATCAGTCCGGCGCCACCAGGTGGCGCATGAGCCGCTTGTCCGCGTAGCGCTGGGCGTCGAGCACCAGGCGCTCCTGCGCCAGCTGTAGCTGGTGCAGGCAGAACATGATGATGATCGACAGCACCAGGGCCACGAAGGTGCTGTTGAAGGCCACGCCGAGGCTCGCGGTCACGCCCGAGATGTCGCCTTCCACGGCCTCGTAGGCCTGACCCAGGGCGTCACCGATCCCGCGCACGGTGCCGATGAAGCCGATGGAGGGAATCGCCCAGGCGATGTAGCGCACCATGGAGAGTTCCGAGTCGAGCCGGTCCGATTCCACCTCCACCTGCTCGCGGATGGTGTCGGACACCGCCTGGATCGAGCCGGTGGTGGCGAAGCGCTGCAGCGCGGCGAGGAGGGTGCGCGGCAGCAGGTAGTCCTGCTGTTCGCCGGGCAGGGCCTCGATGCTGCGGCTGTATTCGCGGGCATCCGGCGGCAGCACGCTGGTTCCCTCGGGGATGTCGATCAGCGAGGCTTCGAGCAGGCGCCGCTCCTTCACGTTCTGGCGGCCCTTGTAGCCCATGATCGCCAGCGCCCAGATGAGCAGGATGAAGCAGGCCTCCTGCTCCAGGTCGCGGATCACCACGGCGAGAGAGCGCTCGGGCACGGCCTCCGCGCCGGCAGCGATCGCTGCGGCCTGCTCGCGGAGCTGCGCATCGGCCACCGGCCGGATGGCGCCGACGTAGGCGCCGTGGACGACGATGATCGCCAGCAGGAGCGCCGCGACCTGAAAGAGGAATTCGCCGGAGAGCTGGTTCTTCATCTAGATATCCACCGGGAAGGAAACGGACAGGTCCTCGGAGATCTCCTCCGAGGACTGGTAATCGAAGGGGGAGCTGTCGTCTGACTCCGGGGGTGCGTCGGCGGCGGTCCCGCCCCCGTCCTCCGCGCCGGTCGTTTCCTCCGCGGCGGACGCCTCGGGGTCGGCGTCAGCCTCCGCGGACGGCTGCGCGACGGCCGCGGGCGCGCCGAGCAGCAGCGACAGCAGAAGAGTTGGCAACAGGGATGCCCGCGCTTCCCTCATGGCTCACTCCGCATAACGTGCGATCCGGAATCCTACGTCATCGCGCCCGCGCTGCCCATAATCCCGGAAGGTGAGGCGCAGTTCGGCCAGCTTCGACAGCGCCCAGCTGGCGCCGCGGATCGTGTAGTTGTCGCCGTTCGGGGTGCCGAGCGGGTCGGTCTTGACGATGGTATTGGCCGGGGGAATGACGTAGACGTCGTTGACCCACTCGGCGGCGTTGCCGCCGAGGTCGTAGAGGCCGTTGTGGTTCGGCGGGAAGCTGGCCACCGGCGCGCTGACCACGAAGCCGTCCTCGTAGCCGCCGAGAACCCGCCCGGTGACATAGGCGGAGGTGTTGTCGGCGAGGTTCTCCACCGGGGTCTCCGGGGGAAAGTTGTCGCCCCACGCGAAGCGCTGCAGTGCCTCGCCGTTGACGCGGCTCACCCAGGCCCACTCGGCCTCCGTGGGCAGCCGGTAGCCGGTGGCAGCGGGGCGGAAGCCGGTGATGATGCCCTGTTCCTCGGTGTAGAAGGGCGGCAGACCCTCCTTGCGGCTGAGCCAGTTGCAGAACGCGGCGGCCTGCTGCCAACTCACCTGCACCGCCGGCTGCTGTTCCCGGTTCAGGCTGTTGCCCTGCACCTGGCCGGAGTTGTGGCTCGCCTGGAAGAGGCGGAACTGGGCGTTGGTGACTTCCGTGGTCTGCAGGTAGAAGGGCCGCTCCAGGCGCACCGGGTGCAGCACCTCGTTGGCGCGCCGGCCCGGGTCGCGGCGCGAGGCGCCCATGTCGAACGCGTTGCGCGGGGCCAGCTTCGGGTCGAATAGGCGCAGGGTCTGGCCGAGGGCCGTGGTGATCTCGGCCGGCAGCCGCGCCTTGCGCGCCTCGGCCTCGGTCTTGAGCTCGAGCCTGACCAGCTGGCGCAGGCCCTCGCGCGGGGTCACGCGCCGGCGCAGGGTCTCGTAGCCGGCCAGGGTGGCGACGATCTCGTGTTCCACCTCCGGGAGGGAAACGCTCCGCGAGCCGGTGCCGACCCGCTCGCCGTCGATGCGCAGCTCCGCGGCCGGCGGGTCGACCTCGAGCACCACCTCGCCGAGGCGCGGCTCCAGGCGCAGGTCACGCTGCTCGGACGCGCCCGCGGCCAGGGTCACGCTGGCCCGGTAGCGGCGGTAGCCGGGACGGGACAGGGCGATCTCGTGCGCGCGATCCGGTGCCAGTTCCACGGTGAGCGGCGTCTGCCCGCGGAACTCGCCGTCGACGGTGACGTTGGCGCCGCCCGGGCGGCTGGCGAGTTCGAGTACGCCGGCGGCCGGCGTGAGAGCGATGGTGCCGAGGTCCCGGGGTTCGCCGGCCACCACGTCGAGAGTGGTCCGGTACTCGGCGAAGCCGGGGGCGCGCAGGCTCAGCGTCTGCTCACCCTGCAATACCTCCACGGTCGCCGGCGTCTCGCCGAGAGTGGCGTCGCCGACGGTAATTGTCGCGCCCGCGGGCGCCGAGGCGACGGTGATGTCCGCCCAGGCGGGCTCGAGCTCGAGGCTGATGGTCTGGGCGATGGCGCGGCCGGTGACCTCGATGGTCTTTTCCAGGGGCAGGTAGCGCGGCGCTTCCACGGCCAGGCGGTGCTCCCCGGCGGCAATAGCGCTAGCCCCCAGCGGCGCCGTGCCCAGGGGCTCGCCGTCGAGGCGCAGCGCCGCGCCCGCCGGCAGGCCGGCGAAGCTCACGCGGCCGGGCAGGGGCCGCAGGGTGACCTCGTAGCGCTGGGTCTCGGCGCTGCCGACCTCGAGGGTGCCGCGGTGGGGCTCGTACCCCTCGGCGCTGACCGCCAGCGGATAGCTGCCCGGGCGGACGAGGAAGCGCTGGCCGAAGGGCACGGCGAAGCCGTCGACGTCGATGTTGGCCGGCGTCTCGGCGACCACGGCGACCTCCACGGAGCGCGCGGTTAGCAGGAATGCCAGGGCGAGCAGGAAGAGCGCGGCCGCGGCGGCGCCGGCGATGACCACGGGGCGCAGCCGTCGCTTCGGCGCCGCGCGGTCGTCGGCGAGGGGCCGGAAGGCCGCCGCCTCGATCCGCTCCGCGGGGCCGTTGCCGCGCTCCGGCTCGCTCATCGGATGGCCTCTGTGCAGGCGACGGTAATGGTCAGCGGCGGGTCCTCCGGCGCCACGCGGAAGGTCTCGCGGACGTCTCTGTAGCCCGGGCGTGTGCCCACGGCGGTGTACTCGCCGGGGCGCAGTTCCAGCGTGTGTCTCTCGAAGCTGCCGAGGCGGGCCACGCGATAGACGGTAACGCTGGTCTCGCCGTCTGAGCGCAGGGTGACCGGGACCTCCGTGTTGGCGCGAACGAGCAGTGCCGCCAGCCGGTCGGCCTGGCCGGCGAGGCGCGGCTGTTCTGTCTCGCTTTCCGCGAGCGCGGCCCGCGCCCGCTCGAGGAGCCGGGCGGCGTCGCCGGCCACGGCCGGATCCGCGAGGCGGTCCGGGTCGTCGATGACCTTGCCCAGGGCCCTGTCGAGGGCCGCGCGGGGTTCGGCGGTCTTGAGGCCGCGCTGGGCGAAGAACACGGTCGGGTCGAGGGCCAGGGCGGCTTCGTAGCGGCGCACGGCCTCATCCCAGTCCTCGGCCGCGGCGGCGGCCTCCGCGGCCCGGCGCAGGTCGCGGAGTTTCGCAGCGGTCTCCACCACGGTGACTTCCTGCAGGGCCGCGGTGGCTTCCGGGCTGCCGGGAACCAGCTGCTCGGCGCGGCGGAAGGCGCTGCGGGCGTCCTCGAAAGCCTCCCGGTCGAGGGCCGCGTAGCCCTCGGACATGGCCCCGGTGAAGCGCTTGCGCGTGAGCGCCTCCGACACCCGCGCAAGGGCCTCGGCGGCGCGCTGGTGCGCCGGGTCCGCGGCCGTGGCCCCGGCGAGCGCTTCCTTTGCGGCGGCGAGATCGCCCGCGGCCTCGGCCTCGGCGGCGCTTTCGAGGCCGGCGATCACCGTGGGCAGGGCCTCGACCCGCTCGCGCAGGGCGGCGGTGCGGGCAAAGCCCGGTTCGATCTGCTCGGCGGTGGATACCGCGGCCTCGGCGGCGGGCAGGTCGCCGGCCTCGATCGCCGCCTCGGCGGCGGCCAGCCGGGCATCGCGCTCCTGCGGGAGGCGCGCCTCCAGCGCCAGGGCGCCCTCCAGGGCCTCACGATAGCGGGCGATGGCCTCCTCGAAGGCCCGCTCCCGGTAGCGCTCGTCGCCGCTTGCCGCGCTCGCTTCCACCGCGGCGATGGCCTCGGCGCCCCACTCGGCCACGGCGCGGTTGTCGAGGTTCTCGCGCACGTCCAGCAGCTCGGCCAGGATGTCCTGCGCCTCGGCACGCAGCCGCGCGGCCTGCGCCTCGGCGAAGGGCGAGCGCTCCGGTCCGGGCGCGGCCGCCTTCGGGGCCTGGGCCGGCGCCTCGGCGCTGCCCTGCGCTGCGGGTGTCTCCGGGGTCTCCTGCGCCGCCGGGGGGGCGACGCGGCCGGGGAGCCAGAACACCACCAGCAGGGCGAGCAGGGCGAGGCCGCCGAGGGCCGGCAGAACCCAGCGCGGGGTGCCGCCGGCGCCCGCCGGCGTTTCCTCCGCCGCTACCGGTGCGGCGTCGAACGGTGCCGGTTCAACGCGCTCGAAATCCTGCGCCATGGTGTCCCCTGTCCGTCCCTGGTGCTGGTCAGCCTTCGCTGTTCCCGCCGCTGCCGTCAGCGCCGCTGCCATCCTCTGCCTCGGGCGGCGCGAGCGCGCCGACCTCGTTGCGATAGATCTCGGCAAGCAGGTCCCGCCACTGGTGGTACTGGTCCTCGACGTTGCCGGAGAGCATCACCGTGCGGTCCTCGAGCTCGATGACCCGCGGCGTGATCTCCGCCTCCAGGGAAAGGCCCAGCTCCGCCAGGGCCTCGACGTGGATCTTCGCCTCGGCGCGGGTCTCGAGCCCCGTCTTCAGCAGGTAGCCGCCGCCGATGATGGCGACGTTGCCCGCCGCGCGCGTGGTCCGCGAGTCGCCGCCACCCGCCGCGGCGATACCCGCGAGGATTGCGGCGCCGCCGGCGATGAGCTGGCGCCGGCTCTCGGCCTCCAGTTCCTGCATCGCCACCACTTCCTCGTAGCTGAGCTTGCGCCACTCCTGGTAGGGGCCCTGCATGTCGCCGCGGAAGCCCGTGTAGTACCCCTGCAGCGTGTCGATGAACAGGTTGTCCCGCTCGCGGATCCCCCGTACCCGCTCGAGCATGGGGTCGCCTTCCGCCGGCAGGCGCGCGATGTGCAGTTCGCCGTCCCGGTCCTCGCGCAGGTAGCCGTCGAAGGCCTCCGGTGCGAAGCTCCGGGCGAAGCGCAGCTCGCTCACGGTGCGGATGTCCTCGGCCTCGCCCTCGTCGAGCGCCAGCTGGTGCTCGAGCAGGTCGTTGGCGATGCGGTGGTAGACCGCCTGGAAGGGGTCGTACTGGCGCCGCGTCCTGTTGTCGTAGGCGTAGCGGCTGGCATGCCCCTCGTAGGTATTGTCGAGCCAGACATTGCCGCGGGCATCCACGGCGCGCACGGCGAGCTTCAGCTCCTCGCCGTCGGAGTGGAGGATGGTGCCGTCGATGCGCAGGTCCGTGATCCGCTCGTTGTCCGGCACCACTCGCACGGCGCCCCAGGCGCCCGTATCCTGCATGGTCGTGGCCAGCAGCTGCGGGATGAAGCGCGCCTCGGCGCGGCGGACTTCCGGGTAGACGCGCTGTTCGTCGTCTTCGTCGATGTCGTCCAGGCCCGGGTCGAAGATGGCGACGCCGACGTCGAGCAGCTCCGCCTCTGCGATCGGCGCCTGCGGGTAGGCGAGGGGCGGCACGGACGTCGTCTTCACCGTCTGGCTGACGCAGCCGGCGAGGAGCAGCCCGCAGGCCGCGAGCAGCGGCAGCAGCAGGCGCGTCACGGCTGTTCGATACCCTTGTATTTGCGGTATTCGGCCCAGAGCTTCTCGCGCACGGCCGGATCCGGCTCGCGCATGGCGGCCTCGCGCAGCTGGCGCGCGACCACGTCGTCGTCATTGCCGTCCGGAATGTCCGGGGGCGGAGGATACTTGGCGGTGTTGTCCGGAATGCCGCCGCCGCGGCTCGCACCGCCCATGCCGCCGCCGCTGGAGTAGCCGCCGCTGTCGGCGAGTACGCGGCCATAGCTGCCGCCCTGCCCGCCGCTGCCGGCGCCCTCGTCGGTCTCAGCGGCCTCGTCGCTGCCACCCGCGCGCTCGCGCTCGGCGGCGCGCTGGGCGGCCTGCTCCTCGAGAATCATGGCGTCGAACTCGCCGGCGCCGCGCTCGAGCTCGGCGTCGAGGATCGCGACCTGTTCGGCCGTGGTGAGCGGTCCGCCCCCGCTGCCACTGCCGGTCATCGTGCCGTTGCCGGTGGCCGTGCCCGCGGTACCGCTGCCCCCTGAGCCGGAGCCTGAGCCCGTGGCACCGGCCCCGCCGGGTTGCCCGCCGCCGGCGCGGGTGCCGCTGCCGGTACCGGCAACCGTGCCCGTACCGCCGGCACTGCCCTGGGCGCCGCCGCCTTGTGCCCCGGTGCCGCCGGCACTGCCCGACCCGGCCGCCGGTTCCTCGTCGGTCATGGTCGGCAGGGCGTCGGAGCCGGCGCCGCTGCCGCTCTCGAAGCCGGGTTCGCCGGCGTCGGCTACGGTCCCGCTGTCGCCGGCGTCACCGCTTTTACCGCTGCCGCCGGCGCCCGGGGTCAGGTCGCCGTCAGGGCTGCCGCTGGCGCCGCTGTCCGACCCGGCGGGCGATGCCGCGCCGCCGGCCTCGGGTGCGCCGCCCGCGGTGCTGGCCGTGGAGCCCGCGCTGCCGGCACTGGAGGCCGGGCTGGAGCTGCCGGGCGAGCCGGCGCTGCCCTGGGAACCGGAAGCGCCCGAGCTGGAACTGGCAGAGCTGGAAGCGCTGGAGCTGGAAGCGCTGGAATTCGACGAACTGGAACTCGACGAACTCGAGCTGGATGAACTCGAGGAACTCGGGCTGCTCGGCGACGGCGGTGTCGGCATGGAAACGGTCGGCGTGGTCGGCGTGCTCGCACTCGGGCACCCCGCCAGCGCGAGGCAGGCGATCACGGTGGCAGCGGCGCCCAGGCGCGCTGCGCGGTTATTGCCAGTTGCTGGTGTCATAAGCCCATTGGATCCCGGTCGTCGGCACCGGCTGACCGTCGGTAAAGCGCGGCCGGAACTGCGTCCGGCGCAGCTTGCGCAGTAGCCGGTTGGCGATGCCCTCATTGTCATCTGCCTCGTCGACGCGATCGAGATCGCGCACCCGACCGCGCTCGTCTACCGTGAATTCTACCAACAAATTCGCCCGCTCCGCCGGCACGGGCTCGGGCAGGGGGCGGATGCCCTCCAGCGCCGGCAGCGCGACGGGTGCGCCGAAAATGTCGGCCGTTGCAGTTTCGGCATCATCGAGGGCCGCAAGTTCCGCCAGGGCATCGGCGTAGGCCTGGGCCGCGTCGTCGGGCTTGTCGTGCCAGAGCCGCCAGTCGCCGAGGAGCACCAGCGCCTGCGCGTGCTCCCGGGGACCGGCGCCGGGCTGCGCCTGCTGCACGTCGTAGATGGCGCGGATCACCGAGCCGCCCTGCTTGTAGCTCTGGCTGCGGAACGCCACGAAGCGTCCCTCGTCCACCCGCGGGTCGAACGGGTCTGGGCTCAGGCCCGTGGGGTCGGTGCCGTCGAAGCCGCTGATCAGGTACTGGGCGCGGAGCATGCCGTACAGCGGCGGCAGCAGGTTCGGCGACGTGTCGCCCTCGCTCTCGGCGATCTCCGAGAGGGCCAGGCGGTACAGGTTCCACATGCGCAGCAGGCGCTCGAAGCCGTTCTCGTCGAGGCCGAGCTCGTAGGCGCGGCGCTGCCAGCGCGCCTGGCGCATGAGGGCGAGGCTGCGGCCCGCATCGGTGAGCGTGCGCTGCTGCACGCGGTAGAGGTAGCGGTGGCGGTCGTCGGCGGCCTGGAAATCGCCGAGCGCCATGTGGCTGCGGATCTCCGCCTCGATGAGGGCGAGCTGCTGCTCGCTGTAAAGGCCTTCGTTGACCCGGGCCAGGTGCACGCCGCGCTTGAGGATGCGTATGGCCTCGGCGTGCTGGCCGGCCTGCTGCAGGGCGAGGCCGAGCTCCAGCAGGGGCTCGGTGAGCCCGGTACTGTAGGCGCCCCCGGCCTGCTCGAGGGCACTGATCTCGTCCCGGTAGCGGCGGATCGTGTCGCTGCGAACGGCCTCGAGAGCCGCGGCCTCGTCGTCGAGGGCGTCGTGTTCCTCGGCTGCCGGCTCCGGCTGCGCCGCGGCGAGGGCGGCGGCAAGGGCAGCGCAGACAGCAATACCTGTGCGGCGAAAGTTCATCGGGCGATCGCGCTCATTGCAGCGGTTGGCTGGCTTCCAGCAGTATAACCACATCTACTTACGCCGGCGGGCGGCGGGCGGCTCAAAGCGCCCGGTCAGCCGATGAGGGAGGTGCGATGAACCCGATCCGCGAAGAACTGGAGCGCCGCTGGCAGCAGCTGCTCGAGCGCGCCGCCGCCGGCGACGACCTGCCGCCGGCGCTGCGCCTGCGCGCCGAGGGACTGATGGAGGCCCTGGTTCTCACGGGCGACGCGGAGCCGGCGGCGCTGTCCGCCGCCATGGCCGAGGCCTGGCAGCGGGCCATGGGGGAGCCGCTGGCAGCGACCCTCGGCGAGGACTGGGAGACCGTACACCCCTTCCCGGCAATCCCGTTCTACCAGGCGCGGGCGCCGGTGGTGCCGAGCACCGGCGATGACTGAGCTCTTACCCGTGCGCGCCCCGGATTCCCGTGATGGCCCTTATAATGGGCGCCTTTCGATCGGCGACCCGGGACGACAGGACCCCCTGACAGCGTGAAATTCGAGGCTTTTCGACGCGAGTACACCGCCGGTGGCCTGGTCCGCGACGACCTGGACCCGTGCCCCGTGCGCCAGTTCGAGCAGTGGCTCACCCAGGCCGTGGAGGCGGGGCTCTCCGATCCCACGGGCATGGTGCTGGCCACCGTCGACGCCGATGGTAACCCCTGGCAGCGCATCGTGCTGCTCAAGGGCGCCTCCAGCGACGGCTTTGTCTTCTACACCAACTACGGCAGCGCCAAGGCGCGGGCGATCGCGGGCGAACCGCGGGTCTCGCTCCTGTTTCCCTGGAACGAGCTGGACCGGCAGGTGATCGTCGGCGGCGTGGCCGAGAAGATGCCCTTTGCCGAGTCGGCGCGCTACTTCCTCAGCCGGCCGCGGGAGAGCCAGGTTGCCGCCTGGGCGTCCCGGCAGAGCCGCCCCGTGCCGGCGCGGGCGGCGCTCGAGGCCGAGTTCAAGCGCCTGATGCGGGAGTTCGGCCGCGGCGAGGTGCCGGTGCCGGACTTCTGGGGCGGCTACCGGGTGCGGCCCAGCCGCGTGGAATTCTGGCAGGGCGGGGCACACCGCCTGCACGACCGCTTCCTGTACACCCGGCAGGAAGACGATAACTGGACCATCGAGCAGCTGCAGCCCTGACGGCCGCGGCGGGGGAGGACGCATGATCAGCAAGCAGGATCTCATCGGTACCTGGCAACTGGAATCCTGGACCGTGGGCTACTCGGACCGGGAGGATTTCACCACGCCCTTCGGCGAGGACCCGAAGGGCCTGCTCCTGTACACGGAGGACGACTGGATGAGCGCCTCCATCGCCCGCAGCGACCGCCAGACGCTGCCCCAGGACATCCCGTTCCGCAAGATTCCCGAGGAGAAGCTCGCCCAGGCCTACCTGAGCTACTTCCACTACGCCGGCCGCTACCGGGTGGTGGAGGGGGACGTAGTGCATTACGTCACGCAGAGCCTGAACCCGAACTTCGTCGGCACGGAGCAGCTGCGCCACGCCGAGCTCGACGGGCAGACCCTCGTGCTCTCCGGCCGCGACGAGGCCGGCGGCGTCAGCCGCCTGCACTCGCTGGTCTGGCACCGGCTGTCGGGCGTCGGCGGCGGCTAGTGTCCTGACTCAGGACACGACGGCGCGCCGCTGGCGGGCGTAGTGCGGCAGCGGCGGCAGGCCGAGGAGGCGCCGGCGCAGCAGGTCCAGGGCCAGCGCGGCGACCATGGTCTGGAACAGCGTGCGCTCCACGGGCCAGTGCAGGCACACGGTGTCGAGCTGTTCCCGGTCGCCCCAGGCCAGCCATACCGTGCCGACGGGCTTCGCCGGGGTGCCGCCGTCCGGGCCGGCCACCCCGGAGACGGACACCGCGAGGTCGGCGCCGGACTGCGCCAGGGCTCCTAAGGCCATTTCCCGCACCACGGCCTCGCTCACCGCGCCATGGGTGGCGAGGGTGTCCTCCCCTACGCCCAGGGTGCGGGTCTTGATGGCGTTCGAGTAGGTGACGTAACCGGCCTCGAAGCCGGCGGAGGAGCCGGGTATCCGGGTCAGGGCGGCGGCAATGGCGCCGCCGGTGCAGGACTCGGCCGTGGTGACGGTGAGGCCGCGCTCGCGGAGCAGTTCGAGCAGTACGCCGGCAAGGGTCGCGTCGCCGCGACCGATGATGTGGTCGCCGAACAGCGCGTCGAGGCGGGCCAGGCAGGCGTCGCGGTCCGCGCCCGCGGCCGGGTCCGTGACCGCGAGCTTGATTTCCAGCTGCGGGGCCCCGGCGCGGAAGCCGAGGCTGACCGCTGCCGGCCAGGGCGCGGCTCCCTCACCGGCGCCGTCGTCGGCGATGAGCTGCTGCGCCGTTGACTCGCCGAGGCCGAAGGTCTGCAGGCGCAGGATGTCCACGGCCGGGAGGCCGGGCCAGCGCGCGGTCAGGTCTTCGCAGACCGGCTCCAGCATCGTGGCGAGCTCCCCCGGTACGCCGGGGGTGCAGTAGACCCGGCAGCTGCCGGTGTTCACCCTGAGGTCAACCGCGAAGCCCACGGCGCTGCCGCGCGCGTTGGGCAGGATGGTGCAGCCCGCCGGCAGCAGGGCCTGCTTGCGGTTGGCCCCGTCCAGGGGCAGGCCGCGGCCGGCGCACCAGCGCTCGAGGTGGGCGAGCGCCTCCGGGTGTTCCGCGAGCGGCAGCCCGGCCGCCTCGGCGACCACGGCCGCCGTGAGGTCGTCCACCGTCGGGCCGAGGCCGCCGTTGACGATGATCACCTCGGCGCCGCCGGCCATGGCGGTGAGTTCGGCCACCAGGGCCTTCGGGTCGTCGCCGAGGGTCGTCTTCCGCGCCACGGCGAGGCCGAGCACGGCGAGGCGGCGGGCGATGGTCGCCGAGTTGGAATCGACCGTATCACCGCTCATGAGTTCGTTGCCGGTGAGCAGGAGCTGGACCCGGGGTGCCTGGGGCATGGTTCTCGCTTAGCGTGGCGGATCGAGGCGGGTACTATACACCGGGGTCCGCGGCCGGCGACGCGCCGGCGCGGGCACGCCCGGGGCAGGGGTGGAACGGGGACGAGAGACGGCGGCAAGGGAGTCAGCGATGAAACGGGTCGTGTTCAACCAGAAAGGCGGGGTCGGCAAGACCAGCATCACCTGCAACCTCGCGGCCATCGATGCCGCGACCGGGTACCGGACGCTGGTGGTGGACCTCGACGTGCAGGGCAACAGCACCCTCTACCTGGTCGGCGAAATCGACGCCGAGGCCTTCCCGGCCGAGGCCCAGGGTGTGGCGGGGCTTTTCCGGCAGACCGTGGGGCCGCGGCGCATGCGCCAGAATCCCGATTCTTTCGTCTGGGAGACGCCCTGGGAGAACCTGTACCTGATGCCCTCGAGCCCGGCGCTCGCCGAGCTAGAGGGCGCCCTGGAGGCGCGTTACAAGATCTACAAGCTGCGCGATGCCCTGGCGAAACTCGAGGGCGAGTACGACCGCGTTTACATCGACACACCGCCGAGCTTCAACTTCTTCTCCAAGGCGGCGCTCATCGCCGCCGACAGCGTCCTCGTGCCCTTCGACTGCGACAGCTTTGCCCGCCAGAGCCTGTATTCGCTGCTGGAGAACATCACCGAGCTGCAGGAGGACCACAACCCGGAACTCACCGTCGAGGGCATCGTCATCAACCAGTTCAACCCCCAGGCCCGTCTGCCCGGGGAACTGGTGGCCGAGCTCGAGGCCGAGGGCTTCCCGGTGCTCGAGACCTGGCTCGGCTCCTCGGTGAAGATGAAGGAGTCGCACTACAGCCACCGGCCGCTCATCGACCTGGCCCCGAGCCACAAGCTGACCCAGCAGTACCGCGCCCTGCACGCCGCGCTGGAGGCCGCGCTCGTCGAGTGAAGCCGCGGCAATGAGCCCGACGTAATAACCATAGAGAAACTGGTTATTTCACAGCGCTTTTCTTATTCCCTAGAGTCGAGCCCTGCACTGCTGGCTCAAGGGGAACACGGGTGGAGCTGGACCTCGACAAGATCAACGCCGAACTGCGCCACGCCGCGCCCGAGGCCATCGTCCGCTGGGCGCTGAACCAGGGCCTGCCGGCGATCGCCAGCTCCAGCATGGGCCCCGGGGCCGGCGTGATGCTGCACCTGGTCAGCCGGCTGGCGCCGTCCCTGCCCGTGGTCTGGGTGGATACGGGCTACAACCTGCCCGAGACCTACCGCACCGCCGAGGCCCTGCGCGAGCGCCTGGATCTCAACCTGCACGTGTACACGCCGGCCATGACCGCCGAGCGCCGCCAGGCCCTCTACGGCCCCATCCCGAGCATCGAGGAGCGCGAGCGCCACGAACTCTTCACCCGGCAGGTGAAGCTCGAGCCCTTCGAGCGGGCCCTCGCCGAGCACCGGCCGGCGCTCTGGCTCACCGGTATCCGCCGGGAAGAGACCGACTTCCGCCGCGGCCTCGACGTGGTCACCCGCGACGCGCGCGGTCTTTACAAGGTGGCACCGCTGTTTTACCGGACCCAGGCCCAGCTCGACGCCTACCTGGCCGAGCACGGGCTCCCGGACAGCGAGCGCTACTTCGACCCGACCAAGGTCCACGCCGGGCGCGAGTGCGGCCTGCACAGCGCCGCCTGACGCGGCCCGGCCTGACGCGCCCCGACCTGACACCTTGCCGGCCCGCGGGTCGCTCTGCATAATGCGCGCCCCCCGACCGGAGGCGCCCATGTTCGAACCGTCCGACAGCCCGCTCCCCGCCGACGAAGCCGCCGCCCAGCTGCGCGGTCTGCTCGCCGGTGAGACCGACCCGCTGGCCAACGCCGCCAACTTCGTCGCGTTCCTCGCCCTGCAGCTGCCGGACATCAACTGGGTGGGCCTCTACCGGCGCGCCGGCGACGAGCTGCTGCTCGGGCCCTTCCAGGGCAAGCCGGCCTGTGTGCGCATTCCCGTCGGTCGGGGTGTCTGCGGTGCCGCCGTGGCCAGCGGCGAGACCCAGCGCGTGGCCGATGTCGATGCCTTTCCCGGGCACATCGCCTGCGATGCCGCCTCCCGCGCCGAGCTGGTCGTCCCGCTCTGGCGGGCGGGTGCGGTTGTCGGCGTGGTGGACGTGGACAGCCCGCGGCCGGACCGCTTCAGCGCCGCCGACCAGGCCCTGGTCGAAGCCCTGGCCGCGGCCTACCTGGACGCCGCCACTCCGCTGTAGGCCCGTCGCTGGCGGCCGTCCACGGCCCTGAGGTATGCTCCGCGCCTTTCTTTTTCGCGGAGGTTTCCATGGCCGATATCCATCCCGTGCGGGCGCTGCTGGGCGGCGCCGTGGCCCCGGGAGCGCCGGTGACGGTGCGCGGCTGGCTGCGCAGCAAGCGCGATTCCAAGGCCGGCATTTCCTTTCTCGCCGTGCACGACGGCTCCTGCTTCGACCCGATCCAGGCGGTGGTGCCGAACACCCTCGGCAACTACGAGGACGAGGTGCTGGCCCTGGGCACCGGCGCCGCTGTCATCGTCACCGGTGAGCTGGTGGAGTCCCAGGGCAAGGGGCAGGCGGTCGAGATCCAGGCGAACCGGGTAGAGGTGGTCGGCCCGGTGCTGGATCCGGAGCACTACCCCATTGCCAAGAAGCGCCACAGCTTCGAGTACCTGCGCACCCAGGCCCACCTGCGCCCGCGCACGAACACCTTCGGCGCCATCACCCGGGTCCGCCACGCGCTCGCCAATGCGATCCACGGCTTCTTCCACGAGCGCGGCTTCTACTGGGTGAACACGCCGATCATCACCGGCTCGGACTGCGAGGGCGCGGGCGAGCTGTTCCGGGTCTCCACGCTGGACTTCGCCAACCTGCCGCGGCGGGCCGACGGCGCTGTGGACTTCGCCGAGGACTTCTTTGCCGGCGAGGCCTTTCTCACCGTGAGCGGTCAGCTCGAGGTCGAGTCCTTCTGCCTGGCCATGAGCAAGGTCTACACCTTCGGCCCGACCTTCCGGGCCGAGAACTCGAACACGAGCCGGCATCTCGCCGAATTCTGGATGGTCGAGCCGGAGATCGCCTTCGCGGACCTCGACGACAACGCCGAGCTCGCCGAGGGGCTGCTGCGGCATGTATTCCGACGGGTGCTGGAGGACTGCGAGGACGACATGGCCTTCTTCCAGCAGCGCATCGACGACACGGTGCTGGCGCGGCTGCAGGCGGTGATCGACAACCGCTTCGAGCGCATGGACTACGGCGAGGCGATCCGCATCCTCGAGGGCTGCGGCGAGAACTTCGAGTTTCCCGTGAGCTGGGGTGTGGACCTCGCCAGCGAGCACGAGCGCTATCTCTGTGAAAAGCACGTGGGCCGGCCGGTGGTGATCGCGAACTACCCGAAGGACATCAAGGCCTTCTACATGCGCCTCAACGACGACGGCGAGACGGTCGCGGCGATGGACGTGCTCGCGCCCGGCATCGGCGAGATCATCGGCGGCAGCCAGCGCGAGGAACGCCTCGACGTGCTCGAGGCGCGCATGGAGCCGGCGCTCCGCGAGGAACTCTGGTGGTACCGGGACCTGCGCCGCTACGGCACCGTGCCCCACGCCGGCTTCGGTCTCGGCTTCGAGCGTCTGCTCAACTACGTCACCGGCATGGACAACGTCCGCGACGCCATTCCCTTCCCCCGCACGCCGGGGAATGCGCACTTCTGACGGCCCGGGGCCCGACCGGTCCCCGCGGCGCGCCTACACGACGCCTTCGCCGGGGGCGGGCTCGAAGTAGGCCAGGTGGTCCCCCTCGCGGTCGATGCCGGCGAGGGTCACCGCCACCGGCGCCTCGAGCTGGAAGCGGCGGGTCTTGCTGGTCAGGGTGGCCTGCCACTTGTCGAAGCTGAACTTCTCCGGGTCCTTGCGCAGGTCGACGAAGCCCTCGAGCCCCCAGGCGTCGATCCGCGCCATGAAACCGCTGGAGCTGAGGTGCACGATGCGCGCCGGCCAGGGCGCCGGGTCGGCGGCTGCCCGGCGCTCCAGGAAGTTGGCGGCGAGCCAGCGCTCGGCCTCGCCGGTAGCGGCGCGCACGGCGCGCAGGCCGGCGCTTACCTGCTCGAGCATGGGACCATCGACGAGGTCGGGCTGGCGCTCGTGGAGAATGGCCTTGAGCTGGAGGTGGGCGAGGAAGTCGACGGCGCGGCGCAGCGGCGAGGTGCAGGTCGTGTACACGGGCAGCACCATGCCCATGTGCGGGGCCGGCTTCGTGCTCAGCGTCGCCCGGGTCAGCAGCCGGTTGACCATCGCCCGCAGGGGCAGGTCAGTCGCGGGTTCCGCCAGGGCGCGGAAGATAGCCCGGTAGCCGGCGAGGTCCTGCGGGTCCGTATCCTTGTGCGCCGGCAGGTTGCGCTCGAGGAACTGGCGGGTCTCGTCGCTGCGGTCGCGGCGGAAGCCCGGGTGGCTGATGTAGGGGCCGCTGGCTCCGTGCTCGGCGAGAAAGCGGGCGGCGCAGCGGTTGGCGGCGACCATGCAGGCCTCCACCAGGCGCTGGGAGGTCAGCTTCTCGCCGGGCTCGATTGCCTCGATCTGTCCCTCGTCATCCAGCTGCCAGCGATACTCCCGGCGCTCCTCCATGGCGAGGCCGTGGGCCGCGCGGTCGCCGGCGAGGGCGCGGTAGGCCGCGTAGAGCGCCTCGAGCGGGCTGGCGTAGCTCATGAGGCTGTCCTGCTCCCCGGAGAGGTACTTGTCGACGGCAAAGTAGGACAGCTTGGCCCGCGAGCGCACGGCGGCTTCGTGGAATTCGAAGTCGCGCAGTTCACCGCTGTCGGCAATGGCCATTTTGCAGACGAGGGCCGGACGGGTCCTGTCCTCCGTGAGCGCGCAGCTCTCCTGGGCGAGGACCTCGGGCAGCATGGGTACCACGTCGCCGTGGAAATAGGCGGAACAGGCGCGGGCGGTGACCAGCGGCAGGAGCGGCGAGTCCGCGCCGATATAGGCCGTGGGATCGGCGATGGCGACGTAGAGAATCCAGCCGTCGGTGGTGGTTTCGGCGTAGAGGGCGTCGTCGATGTCCTGGGTGCGCGCCGAGTCGATGGAGACGAAGGCGAGGTCCGTGAGGTCCAGCCGGTGGCTGTCCGCGAGGGGGTCAGTGGCCCCGATGTGTTCGGCGAGCTCGCGCTCCCGGGTGCTGTCCCAGCCGACCCTGAGGCCGTGCCGGGCCATGGCGTAGGCGTTCTCGAGCCCGGGCGTTCCCGCCGGGCCGAAGACCTGGAGTACCTTGGCCTGGGGCCGGCCGTCGCGGATCGGGTGGCGCAGCACGGCGCAGCGGACGTAGTCGCCTTCCTTGACGCCATTGCGCGCGTGCGGCGGCAGGAACAGCCAGCGCTGCAGCGACGCAAGCTGCGGGCGCACGAAGAGCGCCTTGCCCTTGCGCACGCACTGGCCGTTGAACTCGCCGAGCGGGCTGTCGACGAGGCGCTCGATCTCCGCCACCGGGCGGTCGTCCGAGCCGGGGCGGATGCAGACCCGGACCCGGTCGCCGGGGAAGGCCTTGAGCATTTCATCCGGCGGCACGAAGACCTCGCGACCGTCGTCGAGGACCGCGAAGCCATAGCGTGCCTGCGTGCCCTTGACTACGGCTTCCACCCGCTCCTTGGCGGATTCCATCTCCTTCTTGAGGCCCTGGAGCTGGGACAGGGCGTCGCGGTCTAGCATGGTGGTCTTGTCGGCATCGGCGTCTGCATGAGCGCGGGGCACAGGGTGCCGCGGCGGCAAGGGCAAAGGGGCGTATGCTAGCTGAAAAGGCCCCGGGTGTCAGTGCGATGGTCCGCCGTGGCGCGCGCCCGCCGGCGCGATCGGCGGCCCTGATTGACACCCCCGGGATGCGCGCTCAATAATCGAGGCGAGTTCGGGCAACGCACGGGATCGGGCCATTCGACCGATTTGCTCCAGGGTTTCCCCCGCCGGCCAGCGCAGCCTTCCCTGCCTGAGCCTTCCCCGCCTGCGATGTAGCGCCGCCCGCGGCTCAGCTGGACCTCGCGCCTTATCCCTTCTCGCTGCTGCGGCCCGCCGCGGCACGGCTCGGCCGTGCCGGCACGCCGTCGTGGCGGTTTTCTGACCCCGTCCCGGAGAGCCCGCATGGAAAGCAGCCTCGCCCTGCATACCCCCCTCACCCGTGATCCTGTCAATGATGAGGCCGCCGGCCCGAAAACCTACGTACTCGATACCAACGTGCTCCTGCATGACCCGACGGCGATCAGCGCCTTCAACGAGCACCACGTGGTCATCCCGATGACCGTCCTCGAAGAGCTGGATCACATCAAGGACCGGCGCGACAAGACCGTGAGCCGGGAGGCGCGCATCGCCATCCAGCTCATCGACAAGATCGTCGACGTGGCCACGCCCTCGGAGATCCAGGAAGGCGTGGATGTGCCCGGCAGCACGCTGCAGGGCCCGCCGGGGACGCTCGCGATCTACCCGGACCAGCTGATCACCGACGACAGCGACATTCCCTACCTCGACGGCACCCCGGACCAGGCCAACGACAACCGCATCATCAACGTCGCCATCAAGCTGCAGGCGGAGCACCCGGAGCGCTTTGTCTGCCTGGTGACGAAAGACATCAACATGCGCATCAAGGCCAAGGGCTCCGGTCTGCTGCACGTCGAGGACTACCGCCGGGACCGGGTGCTGGACGACATCGACCTGCTCACGAAGGGTTACGAGCACGTGCCCGGCGATTTCTGGGACGGCGTCGACGAGGTGGATACGGTCCGCGAGGACGACCTCACGCTGCACCGGGTGCCGCGGGCGGCGCTGCCACAGGCCTACCCGAACCAGTTCCTGTTCGACGATCACGATTTCCTCGCCTTCGTCGTGCGCATCGACGGTCAGCACGTCTACCTGCGCTGCGACAGCCGGGACGGGCTGATGAACCAGCGCTTCTGGGGCCTGGCGCCGCGCAACCTCGACCAGGCCATGGCCATGCGGCTGCTGGCGGACGACGAGGTCGACATGACCGTCCTGACCGGACCCGCGGGCTCGGGCAAGACGCTGCTCGCGCTCGCCTACGGGCTCCAGGGCATCCTCGAGGAGGGCCGCTACAGCAAGCTTATCGTCGCCCGCTCGACGCCGCCCATCGCCGAGGACATCGGCTTCCTCCCGGGGACGGAAGAGGAGAAGATGGCGCCCTGGCTGGCCGCCTTCGATGACAACCTCGAGATCCTCCACGGCACCGACGAGTCCTGCGCCGGCAGCATCGAGTACGTCAAGGAGCGGGCGAACATCCAGTTCAAGTCGCTGAACTTCATGCGCGGCCGCTCCTTCAACAACGCCTACATCATCATCGACGAGGCCCAGGGGCTGTCCCAGTTCCAGCTCAAGTCGGTGATCAGCCGGGTGGGGGAGGGCTCGAAGATCGTGGTCCTCGGCAACCTCGCCCAGATCGATAACAAGTACATCTCGCCGCTCACCTCCGGCCTCACCTACCTGGTAGAGAAGAGCAAGCACTACGAGCACGCCGGTGTCATGCACATCGGCGGCATCCTGCGTTCGCGCCTGGCGGCCTTCGCCGAGGAAGAGCTGTAGCACCCGGGCCGGGGGAGCCCGGCCGTCGCGCTGCCGCGCCCGGGGCCGGCGTTGCGCTAGTGCCTTTCCGCCTCGTAGGCCGCGACCAGCGGGTTCAACTCGTCTGCGAAACGCCCGGCGAAGCCGAGCAGTGAAGGATCCGGGGCGCTGCCGGCCCCCGGGGACTTGCTCGGGAACAGGCGCCAGTCGGCCGGTGCTTCCGCTCGCTGTTTGCCGGGCTCATCGCCCGCCATGGCTGCGGGTGCCGGCGGTGGCGCCAGCCCGAGGTGCGCGAACAGCTTCGCCCGCATGCTGTCGGGCTCGGTGACCAGCGCCTCGTAGTCCACCACCAGCACCGGGTTCGGCAGCACCGCCTGCCAGTGGGCGATGAGTCGCTCGGCGCGGGCGATGGCGCGGCCCGCCGCGGCGAGGTCGTAGCTGTAGCCGTGGCCGCTGCGGAACTTCTTGAAGTACAGGGCGAGCCCGAGGTCCGCGGCCCGGCGCCGGCAGAGCACCACCGGCACCTCCGGGTGCAGCAGGCCGAAGTAGCCCAGCCGCGGCAGGTTCGCGGGCGAGCTGTCGACGAGCCAGCGGTGACCCGCGTCGCTGCCCGCAGCACCGCCCTCATCGAACAACCCGGCCGCCAGCGGATGCTCCCGGTAGGCCTTCGCGAAGGGTGAGTGGCCGCCGGCCGCCGCCGCGCCGAGGCGGGCGCTGAGGTCGCCCGGGCGCGTGTCGGCGACCGCTCGGCGCAGACCGGCGAACTCACCGCCGGCCGTCACGGCCGGGTGTTCCGCCAGCAGGCCCTCGACGAGGCTCTTGCCGGAACGGGGCAGCCCGGTCACCACCAGGGCGGGGCAGGGCGGCAGCGACCGCGCCGACGCCGCGAAGGTCTTGCGGTCCATGCGCAGCAGTCGCTCCGGAACGTGGTACTCGCGCTTGCGTTCCTCGATCGCGTCCGCGGTGAGCCGGTTGCCCGCCGCGTAATAGACGAAGCCCGTGCGGTCGCGGCCCGCTTCCACCTGCAGCTGCCCGAGCAGGAACAGGGCGCGGGCGCGGGCCGCATCGTCGCGCCGGTGATCCAGGGCCCGGGCCAGGATACGCGCCGCCTCCGGCCCGTCCGGCGCCAGCGGCACCAGGTGCAGGAGCGCGGCGTAGCAGTCGAGGCTGTCGGGATTCAGGGCCCGCGCCCGCTCCAGGGCGGCGAGGGCCGCGTGCCGGTCGCCCCGGCGCAGCGCGAGCTGACCGAGGGCGAGGTGCAGCGATGCCGCGTCGGGCCAGCGCCGCAGCCCCTCGCGGTAGCAGTCCGCCGCCGCCTCCAGCCGCAGCAGGCCCTCGAGGGCCTTGCCGCGGTAGAGCCAGCGTTCCGCGGGTGCCTTGCCGTCGCCCGTCCCGGTGGCGCGCAGCAGCGCGGGAAAGTCCCGCTCTGCCAGGAGGGCCTTGAGGGCCCGGGTTTCACCAGGGGGGGCGGTGCTGCTCGCTCCGTCCACTGTCGTCTCCATCGCGATCGCCTGCGGCGCTATCATCGGTCACGGCCTCTCGCGTGTCGACGTTCCTAGCTGTCCTCGTCGTCGGGCGTGTCGACGCCGTCGTCGTCGGTGAGGTCGTCTTCGTCGTCGGGCGTATCGATGCCGTCGTCGTCGGTGAGGTCGTCCTCGTCGTCGGGCGTGTCGATGCCGTCGTCGTCGGTGAGGTCCTCCTCGTCGTCGGGCGTGTCGATGCCGTCGTCGTCGGTGAGGTCGTCCTCGTCGTCGGTCGTGTCGATGCCATCGTCGTCGGTGATCGTGTCGTCCCCGATGAGATCGTCGTCGTCGCAGCTGGTACCGTCGTCATCGAAGCCGCAGCCGAACTCGCGTTCGCCGTCGAGGCTGCCCTTGTCCTCGAACTCGATCTCGTCGGCCACACCGTCGGCCAGTTCATCGTCCTTCAGCTTGACCAGGTCGCCGGGCTGCAGCTGGGCAAAGAAGGCCGTCCCGGGAATATCCTGGTCCTGCAGGTTCTCGTATTCCGTTTCACCCTCGCTGACGGAGAACGTCACGCCGAGCAGGGTGATGTCGCTGCCGGCGTTGAAACTTTCCACCGGCGCCTGCACGACCTCGTCATCCGTCTCTTCGCGGTCAATGACCGTGGCGACCAGGCGGTCGCCGGCCAGGTAGGCCTCGATCTCGAGGAAATCACCGGGGGCGATATCGGCGAGGGTGAACCGGTCGATGTCATCGCGGTCGTCATCGAGGCGGGTGCCCTGGTCCGTGGTGACGCTGATGGTACCGGCCGCGAGGGCGATATCGATCAGCCCGCTGTCCGGGTCGACAGCACCCACCGGTCCCTCGATCTCTATCCGCCCGCGACGGCTGCCGATGCGGTCGGCGATGAGGCGCTCGCCGTCCCAGGTACCGCTCACCCGGACGATGGTGCCGTCCGCGAGAGCAAGGTCGGCCGGCGAGCGCGCTGCGTTGCCGGCATCGACCGGCAGGCCGCGAACGCGGAAGTCGCTGTCGTCCACGTAGGCGCTGATCGCGCCCTCGATGGAGACGGCGTCACCCTCCGAGAGACCGCCGGCGGGGCCGTCCTCCGTATCCACTTCGGTGGCGGTGAGTACGCCGTCCGCCAACGTGCCGTACACCTCGACGCGCACGCCGTCCGCGAGCGCAGCGTCGTCTTCGTCGATGAATGCGCCGCTGGTATCGACGGTGACGGCGCCGATGGTGAAGCTGTCCGCTGTCACGTTGCGCGCGATGCCCTTGAGCTCCACCTCGGTGCTGCCGGGCACGAAATCGTCCTTGCGCTCGATGCGGGTGGCGCGCAGGCGGTTGCCCTCCTGCGGGAAGCCGGAGACTTCGACCACGTCACCGACGGCTAGGGTTTCGAAGGTCACGTCGTCAAAGACGGTGCCGGTGCGTTCCACGATGACGTTGAAGCCGAGGACCACCAGGAGCAGGGCGTCGCCGTCGGCGGAGGGCTCGATGCTCTCGATGGGGCCGGTCAGCTCGTCGTCGTAGACGATGCGCGTGGCGGTGCCCGTGCTGCCGTCGTCATTCACGGTGCCATCGAGGAGCACCACCATGCCCACCGCGAGGTCCCGCTCGCTGGCCGGCTCGCCGTCGATGATGATCTCGGCGTCGTCGGTCTCGAACTTGACCCCGCCCACGAACACGCTGCCGAAGCCCGTGATGCTGCCGCTCAGGCGGCGCTCCGGCACCTCGGTGGTGGTGCCGTCACCGCTGCCGTCCTCCGTCGGCGCCGGTGCCGGCGTGCTCGGTGTGCTGGCGGTACCGCCGCCGCCGCCGCCACCGCAGGCGGTCAGGACGAGGGCGAGGGCGCTGGCCGTGGCCAGGGTCTTGGGTCGGAACAGGAGCTCGTGGTTCATGGGTCACACCTCCGGTGCAGGCTCGATGGGAGAAGTCGGCAACAGCCTTAAATGGGAATTTAATCCCAGTTATTGCCTTCGTCAAGAAGAATGGGAAAATATTCCCTTGGCTGTGCGTCGGGCCTGCGAGGCAAGCCCGTGAGGCAAGCCCGTGAGGCAAGCCCGTGAGGCAAGCCCGTGAGGCAAGCCCGTGAGGCAGGCTCGTGACGACGGCCTGAGGGGCTTTGGAAGAGAGGAGCGGAGGCAACGAGGTGCCGCAGTCCGCGGCGGGTCGGCGTTACCGGCCGGACCCGGGGTAGTCGCTATGCTGGCGGTTGAGCGGTGTGGCCTCCGGTGCTCGCAGCCTCAGCTGCCCGGGGAGTCGCGGTCCGACCGGCCCTCGGGCTCCGGCGCCGGCGGGCGGGCGAGATCGCGCTGCAGGGCGAACTCCAGTCGCAGAACCACGCCGAGGACGCCCTTGCGGCGGATGTCGTCCGGCTGCAGGCGCCAGTTGTAGCTGGGTTCAACCTCCACGAACAGGTAGGGCCGCCAGAGCTGGCGCCGGAGCACGAAGCCGAGGCGGTAGTTCCGCACCTCGGTCTCCGGGTCGGTGACGCCGTCGACGGAGCCGAAGTACTCGACGGCGACCGGCCGGGGCGTAGCCGCGCGGTAGCGCTGGCGCATGGCGAGCCGCGAGCGCCACTCGGCGCCCTCCGATTCCTCGCCGTAGATGGCGCGCTGGGTCCAGCGCCAGATGGCGTTGTCGCCCTGGCGGTAGTTGATGTCGAATTGCGAGGTGGCGTAGAAGCCTTCGTCGCTCTCGTGCTGCACGCGCTGGATGAAGCGGTAGTTGAGGTCCTCCGCCCAGGGGCCCTGGTTGCGGTATTTAACGCCGGGCTTGAGGCCGCCGGTGTTGGCGCTGAGGGTAAAGTCGAAGCGGTTGCGCCCTTTGTCGCTGACCCGGTACTGCAGCCCCACCTCCTCGTCGAGCTGGTCGTCGCCGGGAATCTCGGAATCCTGCTCTTCGTCGGAGAAGACGAGGTCCAGGCGCCGGGAAATGCGCGGCAGCTGCAGCTTGCCGCGGATCCGCGGTTTCGGATCGTGCCCGTCAGCGCTGGTCCAGTTGTCCACGAGCTGCAGGCGCAGGAGGGACTCGGCCTGTTCGAGGTTGTAGTTGGGGTCGCCGAAGAACTGGTCCATCCACTGGGTCAGTGCTTCGGCCTGGTGGGTCACGTAGGCGTGGCCGGTGTCGACCCAGTTGCTGCTGGTGGCGTTCGGGTCCGGCGGCACGGGCGCAGTCCACCCGACCAGCGACTCGTTGCTGTCTGCCTGCACCCCGCCGGCGAGGGCGAGGAGCGCGACAACCACCGGCGCGCTGACCGCCCGCGGCTTTGCCAGTACACTACGCGCCATGAACGCACCCTTCCTCTGGCTGCAGCATAGCGTACCGCAGCACGCACTGTCGCGGCTCACCGGTCGGCTGGCCGATCTGGAGCGGCCGCGCTGGCTGAAGCACGCGGTAATCCGTGCTTTCGTGCGTCACTACGGGGTGGACCTCGGCGAGGCGGAGCGGCCGTTCCCGGAGGCCTACGCGAGCTTCAACGACTTCTTTACCCGCGCCCTGAAGCCCGGTGCCCGGCCGCTTGCCGAAGCAGACGTGATCAGCCCCGTGGACGGCGCGGTCAGCCAGGGCGGGGCCATCGACGGCGAGCGCATTTTCCAGGCCAAGGGTCGCGACTTCTCCCTTTCCGCGCTGCTCGGTGGCGACGAGGCACGGGCCGCGAGCTACCGGGGCGGTGCCTTCGCCACGCTGTACCTGTCGCCGCGGGCCTATCACCGGGTGCACATGCCCTGCGACGGCCGCCTCACCGCCATGCGCTACGTGCCCGGCCGCCTGTTCTCGGTGAACGCCGCAACTGCCGCGGGTGTAGACCGGCTCTTCGCCCGCAACGAGCGCCTGGTCTGCCACTTCGAGGGAGCCTCCGGTCCGTTCGCCATGGTCCTGGTGGGCGCCATGATCGTCGCCGGCATCGAGACGACCTGGGCGGGCCGGGTCGCGCCGCCGCCCCGGCGCAACACGCTCACGGACTATGCCTCGCCACCGGATCCCGTGTTCCTCGCCCGGGGCGAAGAGATGGGCCGCTTCTGCCTGGGCTCCACGGTAATCCTGCTCTTCCCGCCGGACACGATCCGCTGGGACGACGCCTGTGTCGCCGGCGCACGCGTCCGCCTCGGCATGCCGCTGGCGCACCGGGACCGGTAGCCGCGGGCGCAAGCGTGTCGGCGCAATGGGGGCCCGCGCTGCGCTACGCCTGGTCGTCGTCGACGATGTGCCGGTAGCTCGCGAGACGCTCGCTGCTGATCTTTCCCGCCGCCACCGCCGCGAGCAGCGCACAGCCCGGCTCGTCCCGGTGGCGGCAGTCGCGGAAGCGGCAGTGGCCGAGGAAGGGCCGGAATTCCCTGAAACCCGCGGCGACCTCGTCCCGCGGCAGGTGGTCCAGGCCGAACTCGCGGATGCCTGGCGAGTCGATCAGGTCGCCGCCGGTAGCCAGGTGGTGCAGCTCCGCGGTGGTCGTGGTGTGCCGGCCCTTGCGGCCGGGGCCCGAGAGCTCGCCGGTGCGCCGGTCCAGCCCGGGCAGCAGCGCATTCACGAGGGAGGTCTTGCCGACCCCCGACTGGCCGACGAGCACGCTGGTGTGGCCCGCGAGCGCCGCGCCCAGTGTTTCCGCTGCCGTTGCCCTGCTGGTCTCGATCACGCGGTAACCGAGTGCCCGGTAGGGGGCGAGGAGGGCCGCCAGGGCCGCGGCCGCGGTGGCGTCGCCCAGCAGGTCTGCCTTGTTCAGGACCAGCAGCGCGTCGGCGCCCATGGCTTCCGTGGCCACCAGGTAGCGGTCGATGAGGTTGGCATGCGGCGCCGGCTCCGGCGCGACCACGACAGCGACCTGGTCGATGTTGGCGGCGACCGGGCGCGCTACGCCGCGCGCATCCGGCCTCGTGAGCAGCGACCGCCGCGGCAGCCGCGCGACCACCACGCCGGTGGGCTCGCCGGCGCGGAATACGACCCGGTCCCCGGTGACCAGCCGCTCGAGGTTCGCGCGCAGGTGGCAGCGCAGGCTGCTGCCGGGGTTTGCGGCCGCCTCCACGTCGAGCTGGCTGCCGTAGTGGGCGATGACCACGCCCTCGGTCTCGGGGCCCAGGCCGCCGTCCTCGCCGGCAGTCTCTTCGCGGCGCCGCGCCCGCCGGGCGCGCTCGGCCTGGATCTTCTCGATGCGCCAGGCCTGCTGGCGGGTCAGTCTGCGCTTGGTCATCGCCGGGATTATCGGGGGGGGTACCGGGGCCTGTCGAGCACGGACGCAGCGAGCTACACTCGGGGGAGAGCCTCGGGAGACAGCAGCATGCGCGATGCGAGCCACCTGGTATGGGTGGACATGGAGATGACCGGACTGGACCCGGACCGGGACCGGGTGATCGAGATCGCCACGATCGTCACCGACAGCGACCTCAACACGCTCGCGGAGGGACCGGTGCTCGCCATTCACCAGGACGAGGCGGTGCTGGCGGCCATGGATGAGTGGAATACCACCCACCACACGCGCTCGGGGCTGGTCGACCGGGTCCGCGCCAGCGTCGTCGATGAAAGCGCCGCCGCCGAGCAGACCATCGACTTCCTCGGCGAATGGGTGCCCGAGGGCGCCTCGCCCATGTGCGGCAACTCGATCTGCCAGGACCGGCGCTTCATGGCCCGGCACATGCCGGCGCTGGAAGGCTTCTTCCACTACCGCAACCTCGATGTCTCGGCGCTCAAGATCCTCGTCCAGCGCTGGCGCCCCGATATCGCCGCGGGGGTGACCAAGAAGGGGGCCCACCTCGCTCTCGACGACATTCGCGACTCGATTGCCGAGCTGCGCTACTACCGCGACAACTTCCTGCTCATCGACGACGCCTGACGACCGGGCGAGGCCGGGCCTGGCCCCGGCGGTGCCCCGCTACAGCGCGCCGTGCCGCGCCAGGGCCCACTCGACGTGCTCCCGCACCAGCGCCGAGGGATGGTCGCGCCGCCCCCGTAGCGCCTCGACCACCGGCGCTGAAGTCGGCGCGTTGCCCAAGCCCACGGCGAGGTTGCGCAGCCAGCGCTCGAAGCCGACGCGGCGGATCGGCGAGCCGGCGGTGCGCTTGAGGAAGGTGGCCTCGTCCCAGGCGAACAGCTCGGCCAGCCCCGGCGCATCGAGCCCGTGCCGCGGGCGAAAGTCGTCCTCGGCGGTGGGCGAGGCGAACTTGTTCCAGGGGCAGACCAGCTGGCAGTCGTCGCAGCCGAACACCCGGTTGCCCATGAGCGGGCGCAGGGCCTCGTCGATCGAGCCCTTGTGCTCGATCGTGAGGTAGGAGATGCAGCGCCGGGCGTCGAGTTCGAAGGGGCCCGGGAAAGCGTCCGTGGGACAGATGTCCAGGCAGGCGCGGCAGCTGCCGCAGTGCTTCTGCGTCCGCGGCGCGTCGGCGGGCAGCGGCAGGTCGGTGTAGATCTCGCCGAGGAAGAACCACGACCCGGCCTGCTCGTTGATGAGCATGGTGTTCTTGGCAATCCAGCCGAGGCCCGCGTTCTCGGCGATGGCCCGCTCCAGCACCGGCGCGGAGTCGACGAAAGCGCGGTACCGGCCGCCGCCGGCTTCGGCCTCGATGCGCTTCGCGAGCCTCGCCAGGCGCCGGCGCAGGACCTTGTGATAGTCGCGGCCGAGCGCGTAGCGGGCGATGTAGGCGCGCTCGCCGTCGGCCAGCGTGGCGTCCGGGTCGTCCTCCGGCGGCAGGTAGTCCATGCGCACGGAGAGCACGCGGCAGGTGCCCGGCACCAGCTCCTCGGGGCGGCTGCGTCGCGTGCCGTGGGCAGCCATGAAGTCCATGCCCCCGTGGTAGCCGGCGTCCAGCCATTTCTGCAGGTAGCCCTCGTGCGCCGCGAGGTCGATGTCGCTGATGCCCAGCTGCTGGAAGCCGAACTCGCGGGCCCAGCCGCGGATGCGCTCGGCCAGCGCGGCCGGGTTGTCGCTCGCGATGGTGGTGGTCACGGGTGCGCCTGCTGAGTGCGGGGAACCATTCGGGGTACGGTATCATTCTGCCAGAAAGCGAACTGCCGGAAAGCGACGCCCCGCCGGGGCGATGCACGCGAGCGGAGGATCCATGCCGGAAGCGGCACCGTTACTGTACAGCGCGGCGCAGACCCGCGCCCTCGACGCGGCCGCCATCGAGCGCGGCGGCCTGCGCGGCATGACCCTCATGGCCCGCGCGGCCGAGGCGGCCTTCGCGCGCCTGACCCGGCGCTGGCCGGCGCCCGCGGGCATCGCGGTGGTCTGCGGCGGCGGCAACAACGGCGGCGACGGTTACCTGGTGGCGGCCCTCGCGCACAAGCGCGGCCTGCCGGTCACGGTCTTCGCCGTCGGCGACCCGGCGCGGCTGGGCGGCGATGCGGCCAGGGCGCGGCAGCACGCCCTCGCGGAGGGCGTCACCGTGGAGCCCTGGCAGGCGGGCTGCCTGTCCGCCGGCACCGGCGTCGTGATCGTCGACGCGCTCCTCGGCACCGGCCTCGGCGGCTCCGTCCGCCCCGACGCCGCCGCCGTCATCGAGACCATCAACGACACCGGCCTGCCGGTGCTGGCGGTGGATATCCCCTCGGGGCTCTGCGCCGACAGCGGGCGGGTCCTCGGGTCGGCGGTACGCGCGACCGCGACCGTGACCTTCATCGGCCGCAAGCGCGGCCTGTATACCGCCGACGGCCCGGCCCTGGCCGGCGACCTCGATTTCGACGACCTCGCGGTGCCGGCGGAAAGCCTTGCCGCCGTGCCGCGCGGCGAGGCCTGGGAGCTCCTGTCCCTGGTGGCGGAGCGCGAGGCCCTGCCCCCGCGAGCGCCGCAGGCACACAAGGGGCATTTCGGCAATGTGCTGGTGATCGGTGGCGACCGCGGCATGGGCGGCGCCGCGTTGCTCGCCGCCGAGGCGGCGCTGCGCGCGGGGGCGGGCCTGGTGCGGGTGGCGACCCGCGGCGAGCATGTGCCGGCCTTTCTTGCGCGGCTGCCCGAGGCCATGGTGCACGCGGTGGCGGATGTGCACGAGCTCGAGCCGCTGCTCGCGGCGAGCGACCTGCTGGTGCTCGGCCCCGGCCTCGGCCGCGGCCCCTGGGGCGAGCAGCTGTTCGCCCGCGCGCGCAGCGCGTCCCTGCCTGCCGTGATCGACGCCGACGGCCTTGCGCTGCTCGCTGCCGGTAACGCGCCCTGGCCCGCCCCCGCCGTGCTCACACCGCACCCCGGGGAAGCCGGCGCGCTCCTCGGCACTGACAGCGGGGCGGTGCAGGCCGATCGTTTCGGCAGTGCACAGGCGCTTGCCGAGCGCTACGCCGCCACGGTCGTGCTCAAGGGCAACGGCAGCCTGGTGGTGGCCGAGGACGGCAGCGGCGGCCTCTGCGCGGCCGGCAACCCGGGCATGGCCACCGGCGGCATGGGCGATGTCCTGGCCGGTCTCACCGGTGGCCTCCTCGCCCAGGGCCTGCCGCCGGCGAGCGCCGCGCGCCTCGCCGTGTCGGCGCACGCGGCCGCCGCGGATCTCGCCGCCGCTGATGGCCAGCGCGGTCTCCTGCCCTCGGACCTGTTCGCGCCGCTGCGGCGGCTGCTCGGCTGATGCGCGCGCTGGCCTTCACGCTGCCCGACGAGGCGGCGACGGTCGCCCTCGGGGAGCGGCTGGCGGCGGCGCTGGTGCCGGGCCTGCTGGTTACGCTCAGCGGCGACCTCGGCGCGGGCAAGACGACCCTGTCCCGGGGCATCGTCCAGGGCCTCGGCCACCGGGGTGCCGTGAAGAGCCCGACCTACACGCTGGTGGAGCCCTATGAGCACACCCGCTTCCCCGTCTACCACTTCGACCTCTACCGCCTCGCGGATCCGGAAGAACTCGAGCTGCTGGGCTTCCGCGACTACCTCGCGGGAGACTGCCTGTGCCTGGTGGAGTGGCCGGAGCGCGGCGGCGGTTTTTTGCCCGCCGCTGACTTAGCGATTACCATGATCGCGCAGGGCGATGGCCGCAGGGTCACGCTGGAGGCGGCAACCCCGGTAGCAGGAGATGTGCTTGCAGCAATCGACGACGGCTGAGCACCGCCAGCGCTTCGGCCGCCGCGGCGCCGCGGCCCGCCGCCCTGCCGCCCTCGCTACCGCGTTCGCCGCGCTGGCCGCCCTGTTCCTGGCTGCGGCCGGTGCCGGTGCTGCCACGGTGCAGGACGTGCGCCTCTGGCGCGCCCCGGACCACACCCGCATCGTGCTCGACCTCGACGCCCCCGCCGAGCACCGGGTCATCGTGCTCGACAGCCCGCGCCGGGTGGTGCTGGATGTTACGGACGTCGTGCTGCGTGCCAGCGTCGACGAACTGCCGCTGGCGGATACACCGATCGCCCGGGTCCGCGCCGGCGTGCGCGAGGGCGACGACCTGCGCCTGGTCTTCGACCTGAAGGCATTGGTCACCCCGCGCAGCTTTGCCCTGCGTGCCAACGCCCAGGCCGGTGACCGGGTCGTCCTCGACCTCTACGACGACGCGCCGCCCGCGGATGCGCCGCGCAAGGTCGCGCGCACGGACGGGCGCCGCGACGTCATCGTGGCCATCGACGCGGGCCACGGCGGCGAGGACCCGGGGGCGCTCGGCCCCGGGCGGCTGCGAGAAAAGGACGTGGTGCTCGCCATCGCCCGGGAGCTGCACGACCACTTCGAGCGCGAGCCCGGCTTCAGCCCCACGCTGGTCCGCAGCGGCGACTATTACGTCAGTCTCCGCGGCCGCCGCGACCTCGCCCGCAAGCGCCAGGCCGACCTGTTCGTCTCCATTCACGCCGACGCCTTCACCCGCAAGGAGGCGAACGGCGCGTCTGTCTACGCCCTGTCCACCCGCGGTGCCACCAGTACCACCGCCCGCTACCTGGCCGAGAAGGAAAACGCCGCGGACCTCATCGGCGGCGTGCGCCTCGCCGACAAGGACGAGATGCTCGCCGAGGTGCTCGCGGACCTGTCCATGACTTCGACCCTGGATGCCAGCCTGAACATGGGCGCGAGCGTGCTCGGGGAGATGGACAGCGTGGCCCGGCTGCACAAGCGCCAGGTGGAGCAGGCCGCTTTCGCCGTACTCAAGTCGCCCGACATCCCGTCGATTCTCGTCGAGACGGGCTTCATCTCGAATCCGTCCGAGGCGCGCAAGCTCGCCACCGCGAGCTACCGCCGGCAGATGGCGGCGGCGATCTTCCGCGGCCTGCGTCGCTGGTGGCGGGACCACCCGCCGCCGGGCACGCTGCTGGCCTGGCAGAAGGAGAACGGCGTCGGCCGCCAGTACACCATCGCCCGCGGCGATACGCTCTCCGGCATCGCCCAGCGCTTCAACGTTTCCGTGGCGGACCTGAAGAGCTACAACGGCCTGCGCGGCGACCGCATCATGGTCGGCAAGACCCTGAAGATCCCCGCCAGCTGATGGCCTGTGTACCGGTCCAGGGAGGATGTGCCGCGTGGGATTGATCCATCGCCTGTCGCCGCGGCTGGCGAACCAGATCGCCGCCGGGGAGGTCGTGGAGCGGCCGGCCTCGGTGGTCAAGGAACTGCTCGAGAACGCCCTCGATGCCGGCGCGGACCGGCTCGAGATCGAGATCGAGGGCGCCGGCTCGCGGCTCATCCGCATCCGCGACAACGGCTGCGGTATCGGCGCGGAGGACCTGCCCCTGGCGCTGGCCCGGCACGCCACCAGCAAGATCGACAGCCTCGACGACCTCGAGGCGGTGCGCACCCTCGGCTTTCGCGGCGAGGCCCTGGCGAGCATCGGTTCCGTGTCCCGCCTTAGCATCACCAGCAACGACTCGGACGAGGGGCCGGGGCACCGCGCCGCCAGCGAAGGCCGGGACCAGGCGGTCACCGTCACCCCGGCGCCCCATCCCCGGGGGACGACCGTGGAGGTGCGGGACCTGTTCTTCAACACGCCGGCCCGGCGCAAGTTCCTGCGCACGGAAAAGACCGAGTTCGGCCACCTCGAGGAGGTGGTCAAGCGCCTCGCCCTGGCCCGCTTCGACGTCGCCTTCGACCTGCGCCACAACGGCCGCTCGGTGCATCGGCTGCGCCCGGCGGATACGGAGGCGGAGCAGCGCAGGCGGGTTGCCTCGGTCTGCGGCCCGGCCTTCCTCGAGCAGTCCCTGCCGCTTTCCCGGGAGGCGCCGGGTCTGCGCCTTGCCGGCTGGATCGGCCTGCCGACCTTTTCCCGCAGCCAGGCGGACCTGCAGTACTTCTTCGTCAACGGCCGCATCGTCCGCGACAAGGTGGTGGCGCACGCGGTGCGCCAGGCCTACCGCGACGTGCTCTACCACGGCCGTCACCCGGCCTACCTTCTTTACCTCGAGGTGGACCCGGCGCAGGTGGATGTGAACGTGCACCCGACCAAGCACGAGGTGCGCTTCCGCGAGTCGCGCGCCGTGCACAACCTCATCTACGGCACCCTGCACCGGGCGCTGGCGGAGCTGCGCCCGGGAGACAGCCCTGCGGCGGTGCCGGCGGCGGCGCTGGCCGGGGAACCGGTGCCTGCCCAGGGCGGTCTCGGCCTTGCCGGTGCGGCGGCGCCCGCGGGGCCCGCGCCCGGTTCCCGCGTGCCGCCGGCCCCGGGGGGGCGGGGCCCGGCTCCGGCGGCGTCCTTCGAGAGCTATGGCCGGCTCTACGGCGCGGCCGACGGTGGCGCGGTCGCCGAGGCGGAGGGCGGGGACATCCCGCCCCTGGGCTACGCCATCGCCCAGCTCAAGGGTGTGTACGTGCTCGCCGAGAACGCCGAGGGGCTGGTGCTTGTCGACATGCACGCCGCCCACGAGCGCATCACCTACGAGCGGCTCAAGCGCGCGCGGGACAGCGAGGGCATCCGCAGCCAGCCGCTGCTGGTGCCCGAGTCCGTGGCCGTCAGCGCCCGGGAGGCGGCGCTGGCCGAGACGCACGCGGATTGGTTCGCCAGCCTCGGTTTTACCGTGGAGCGGGCCGGCGAGGAGTCGCTGCTGGTGCGCGAGGTGCCGGTGAGCCTGCGCGATTCGGACGTGCCCCAGCTGCTGCGCGATGTGCTCGCCGACCTCGGCGAGCACGGCAGCTCCGAGCGCATCGCCGCCCACGAGGACGAGATCCTGTCCACCATGGCCTGTCACGGCTCCGTGCGGGCCAACCGACGGCTCACGCTCCCGGAGATGAACGCACTGCTCCGCGACATGGAGGCCACCGAGCGCGCCGGGCAGTGCAACCACGGCCGGCCGACCTGGACCCGGCTGACCCTGGCGGAGCTCGATCGCCTGTTCCTGCGCGGCCGCTAGTGCCCGGCAAGCCCCCGCTGCTGTGCATCCTCGGGCCCACGGCATCGGGCAAGACGGCCCTCGCCGAGGCGGTGGTAGACGCGCTGCCCGGCGAGCTGGTAAGCGTCGACTCCACCCTCGTCTACCGGGGCCTCGACATCGGCGCGGCCCGGCCGCAGGCGCCTCATCACCTGCTGGATCGCCGCGACCCGGCCGATCCCTACTCCGCCGCGGCCTTCCTCGACGATCTGGCGGAACTGCTGCCGGCGATCACCGCCCGCGGCCGGGTGCCGGTACTGGTCGGTGGCACCATGCTCTACTTCCGCGCCTTCCTCGGGGGACTCTCGCCCATGCCGCCGGCCGATCCGGCCGTGCGCGCGGCGATTGCCGACGAGGCCGCAGCGCGCGGCTGGCCGGCGCTGCACGCGGAGCTGGTGGCGGTGGACCCGGCGAGCGCGGCGCGCATCCATCCGAACCACGCGCAGCGCCTGGCCCGGGCGCTCGAGGTCTACCGCAGTAGCGGACGGCCGCTGTCCGCCTGGCACGGCACCGCCGGGGAGCCGCTGGCCGCCGGCTACCGGGTGCTACAGGTGGCTCTCTGCCCGGCGGACCGGGCGGTCCTCCACGCGCGGATCGCCGCGCGCTTCGACGCCATGCTCGCCGCGGGCTTCCTCGAGGAGGTCGCGGCGCTGCGGGCGCGGGGCGACCTCGACCCGGCGCTGCCGGCCCTGCGCAGCGTCGGCTACCGGCAGCTCTGGGCCCACCTCGCGGGGGAGACGAGCCTCGCCGAGGCCCGGGACCGCGCCATCGCGGCCACCCGCCAGCTGGCCAAGCGGCAGCTGACCTGGCTGCGCAAGTGGCCGGACCTGCACTGGCTGCTCACGGACGCGGCCGGCCGGGTGATCGAGCACACGCTGCCGGAGCCCCGGCTGCCGGTGGCCGGCACCCCGGCCGATCTGCTCTTGAACTATCTCGCGTATCACCCCATATAGTAGAATCGAAGTGCGGAACGTTTGCCGTTACCGGCAGTCAGACCGTTCCCCGGGGCCTCGCGGGGCGCTCGCAAGGGCGGGCGCGCGGCGCGGCCCCTTCGGTTTTTTTTGGCCCGGTTGGGGCCCACACAGCCGGCTCCCGCGGGAGCCCATGAAATGGAGAAAGCGTCATGTCAAAAGGGCACACGCTACAAGACCCTTACCTGAACATCCTGCGCAAGGAACGGGTCCCGGTATCGATCTACCTGGTCAACGGCATCAAGCTGCAGGGCCAGATCGAGTCATTCGACCAGTTCGTCGTCCTGCTCAAGAACACGGTCAGCCAGATGGTCTACAAGCACGCCATCTCGACGGTCGTGCCCGGGCGCGTGGTGCGCATGCCCATGCAGAATCCCCCCGAGGAAAATGGCAACGGCCAGGACTGAACCCTGCGCCGGCCCCTGCCGGCGCTTGATGAGGGAACGCCCACTTGTTCTTTGACCGGCCCGCGTCCGGCGAGGTCGCCGTGCTCGTGCACATGGAAATGGGGCGCGAGCGCGAGGCCGACGATCCCCGGGAATTCGAGGAACTCGTCCTCTCGGCGGGCGGTGACCCGGTGGCCTACATCATGGGCCGTCGCGACGCCCCGCACGCGGGGACCTTCGTCGGCGCCGGGAAGCTCGAGGAGATTGCCGAAGTCGTGCGCGAGCACGACGCCCAGGTGGTCATCTTCAACCACACCCTGAGCCCGAGCCAGGAGCGCAACCTTGAGCGTGCGCTCAAGTGCCGCGTGCTCGACCGCACCGGCCTCATCCTGGATATCTTCGCCCAGCGCGCCCGCACCCACGAGGGCAAGCTGCAGGTGGAACTGGCGCAGCTTCGGCACATGAGCACGCGGCTGGTCCGCGGCTGGACCCACCTGGAGCGGCAGAAAGGCGGTATCGGCCTGCGCGGCCCGGGTGAGACGCAGCTGGAAACGGACCGGCGGCTCCTGCGCGCGCGCATCAAGTCCATCGTCGGCCGCCTCGAGAAGGTCCGCCGCCAGCGCGAGCAGGGACGCCGCTCGCGCCGTCGCGCTGAGGTGCCCACGGTGGCGCTGGTCGGCTACACCAACGCCGGCAAGTCGACGCTGTTCAATGGCCTTACCACCGCGGGCGTGTACGCCGCGGACCAGCTCTTCGCGACCCTGGACCCGACGCTGCGCCGGCTGGACTTGCCGGAAGTGGGCCCGGTGATCCTCGCCGATACCGTCGGCTTCATCTCGCACCTGCCGCACCGGCTCGTGGAGGCCTTCAAGGCGACCCTCGAGGAGACGCGCAACGCCGACCTGCTGCTGCACGTGGTCGACGCCGCCAGCGAGGACCGCGCCGAGCACGCCCTGCAGGTGCGCGAGGTGCTGCGGGAAATCGGCGCCGAGAACGTGCCGCAGCTCGAGGTCTACAACAAGATCGACCTGCTGGAGACGGCGCCGCGCATCGACCGCGACGACGCCGGCCGCCCCGTGCGGGCCTGGGTGAGCGCCCGCGACGGCAGCGGCCTCGAGGCGCTGCTCGGTGCCATCGGCGAACTGGTCGGCGACGACATGGTGGCCCGCGAGCTGGTGCTGGCCCCGGAGCAGGGACGCTTCCGCGCGGCCCTTTACCGCCTCGGCGCCGTGCGCGACGAGCACTACGGCAGCGACGGTGCCGCGCACGTTTCCGTGCGCCTGCCGCGGGCGGACTGGGAGCGGCTCGTGGCCAGCGAGGGCGCGCCCTGAGCCGGTTGTCGCGCAGAGGTCGCCCCGGGAATTGCAGCAGCGGTCGGTAATGGGGCACCCTCCCTTTTTGCTAGAATGATTCGCTTTCACGATCAGGAGATGGCTATGGCCTGGAACGAGCCGGGTGGCGGCAACAAACCGAACGACCCGTGGGGCGGCGGCGACCAGGGGCCGCCGGACCTCGATGAGGCCCTGCGCAAGCTGCAGCAGCGCCTCGGCGGCCTGTTCGGCGGGCGCCGCGGTGGCTCCGGGGGCGGCGGCGGGGGCGGCAGCCTCTCTGGCGCCATGCTCGGACTGGTGGCCGCGGGCCTCTTCGTCGTCTGGGCCCTCATGGGTTTCTACCAGGTCGACGAGCAGGAGCGGGCCGTGGTACTGCGCTTCGGCAGCTACCAGAGCACGGCGATGCCGGGCCTGCACTGGAACCCGCCGCTCATCGACGAGGTCATCAAGGTCAACACGACCAAGGTCCGCTCGGCCAGCTTCCGCGAGGTGATGCTCACCCAGGACGAGAACATCGTCGAGGTACGCACCTCCGTGCAGTACGTGGTCGACGACGTGAAGAGCTATGTGCTCGAGGTCCGCGCCCCGGAGAACTCCCTGGAGCAGGCGGCGCAGAGCGCCCTGCGCCACGTGGTCGGCGGCATGACCATGGACCTGGTGCTCACCGAGGGCCGGGCGCAGATCGCCCAGGAAATGCGCGACCGGCTGCAGGCCTATACCAGCGCCTACGGCACCGGGATCCGCATCAGCAAGGTCAACGTCGACGAGTCGAAGCCGCCGAGCCAGGTGCAGGCCGCCTTCGACGACGTGATCAAGGCACGCGAGGACGAGGAACGGGTCAAGAACGAGGCCCAGTCCTACGCCAACGGCATCGTCCCCGAGGCCCGCGGTCGCGCCCAGCGCATGATCGAGGAGGCCTCGGCCTACCGCGACCAGGTTATCGCCCGGGCCGAGGGTGAGGCGGAGCGCTTCCGCCAGCTCCTCGCGGAATACCGCAAGGCGCCGGAGGTCACCCGCGAGCGCCTGTACATCGACGCCATGCAGGGCGTCCTCGGCAAGACCAACAAGGTCATGGTCGACGTGGAGGGCGGCAACAACGTCATGTACCTGCCGCTGGACAAGATGGCCGAGCGCGCCGCCAGCATGCCGCGGGGCCGGGAGATCTCCCTGGACAGCGCCACGATCCGGGAGCTCACGGACGCGGTGACCGAGCAGCTGCGGCGCGACGCCGCCGCACAGCAGAACCGTCGCGGAGGAGGACGCTGAGATGTCGGGACGCAACCTTACGCTTTCGCTGCTGGCGGTCATCGCCTTGTTCATCGCCAGCAATTCGTTGTTCATCATCAAGGAAACGGAACGCGGCGTGCTGCTGCGCTTCGGTGAGGTGGTGAACTCCAACCTAGAGCCGGGCCTGCACGTGAAGATTCCCTTCGTCAACAACGTGCGCAAGTTCGACGGCCGGGTCCTCACCGTGGATTCGCAGCCCGAGCGCTTTTTCACCCAGGAGCAGAAGGCGCTGATCGTCGACTCCTACGCCAAGTACCGCGTCGACGACACCGCCAAGTTCTACACCGCCACCAACGGTGAGGAGTCGCGGGCCTCCGGGCTGCTCGCGCAGCGCATCAACGACGGCCTGCGCAACCAGGTCGCTGCGCGCACCATTCAGGAGGTGGTGTCCGGCGAGCGGGACGAGCTGATGGAGATCATCACCCGCGACCTCGACAAGGTCGCCCGGGAGGAACTCGGCGTAGAGGTGATCGACGTGCGCGTGAAGCAGATCGACCTGCCGCCGGACGTCTCCGAGTCGGTGTACCGGCGCATGAACGCCGAGCGCGAGAAGGAAGCGCGCGAGCACCGCGCCCAGGGCAAGGAGCTCGCGGAGGGTATCCGCGCCGCCGCGGACCGCGAGGTCACGGTGATCGAGGCCAACGCCTTCCGCGAGGCGGAGGAGATCCGCGGTGAGGGCGACGCCCGCGCCACGGCGATCTATGCAAACGCCTTCGGCCAGGACCCGGAGTTCTACAGCTTCACCCGCAGCCTCCGGGCCTACGGCGAGGCGTTCCAGTCGCAGGGTGACATCATGCTCCTGCAGCCGGACAGCGAGTTCTTCCGCTATCTGAAAGACGCCGGTGCCGGCAACTGATTGACCGCGCCGGCTGGCGCCCCGCGCGCCGGCACTGTGGTACCATTCGCCAACCGTGAGGATCGGTGGGGCCCGCGCCCCGCGGGTCCCGCGGTTTTTTGTTGACTCCTGTTACTGGCCCGTTACGGAGCCCTATGGATTTCTGGCAGGTCTTCCCGGTCGCGGTGGCCCTCGTGCTGGTGCTCGAGGGCTTTTTGCCGTTCCTGTCCCCGGCGCGCTGGCGAAGCATGGTGGTGCTCGTGGCGCAGCTCGATGACAGGACGATCCGGCGCTTCGGCCTCGGCAGTATGCTCGTGGGCCTGGGCCTCCTCTACCTGGTGAATTGAGTACGGCGATGGACACGGTGGACCGCTGGCAGCTGCCCGACGGCGTCGACGAACTGCTGCCCGAGCGCGCGGCGCGGCTGGAAGCCCTGCGCCGCCGGGTGCTCGATCTCTACGCGAGCTGGGGCTACCGCCTCGTGGTGCCGCCGCTGGTGGAGTTCACCGAGTCCCTCCTCGAGGGCGTGGGCGCGGACCTCGACATTCTCACCTTCAAGGTTCCGGACCAGCCCAGCGGGCGCACGCTGGGCATCCGCGCCGACATCACGCCGCAGGTCGCGCGTATCGATGCCCACGCGCTCGCCGACGACGGTGTCAGCCGCCTGTGCTACGCCGGCTCCACGCTGCACGCGCGGCAGAAGACGCCGCTCGCCTCGCGGGCGCCGGTGCAGGCCGGGGCGGAGCTGTTCGGCGCCGCCACCCTCGCGGCGGACGTGGAGATCATCAACCTGATGCTGGCGACGCTCGCTGCGGCCGGCGTCGACGACGCCGTGACCCTCGACCTCGGCCACGGCGATGTCTGCGGCGCGCTGCTCGCGCAGCTGGCGCTGCCGCCGGCCGTGGAGGCGGCGGTCTTCGATGCGCTGCAGCGCAAGTCCCGCCCGGACCTGGAGGCCGTGCTCGCCGGGGCTGACGCGCGGGCCCGGGACTCGCTGTCGGCGCTTCTCAACCTGCACGGTGACGCCTCGGTGCTGGACCGCGCGGCGGCCGAGCTCGCGCCGGTGGCCCCGGCGGTCAGTGACGCCCTGGAAACCCTCCGCGCGGTGGCGGCGCAGGTGGGCGCGCACCACCCCGGGGTCGATGTCTACTTCGACCTCGCGGAACTGCGCGGCTATCACTACCACACGGGCATCGTGTTCGCCGCCTACCTGCCGGGTCACGGCGAGGCCGTGGCCAACGGCGGGCGCTACGACAACGTCGGCCGCGCCTACGGCCGCGCGCGGCCGGCGACCGGCTTTGCCACGGACCTGAAAACCCTGGTGCAGCTGCAGGCGGCCCGCGCGGGGAACGGCGGGGAAAGCGCTGGTGCCATCGCCGCCCCCGCCGGGGACGACCCGGCGCTGGTGGCGGCCATCAATGAACTGCGTGCCGCGGGCGAGGGGGTGATCGTGTCCCTCGCCGGCGAAACGGACCCGCGCTGTGACCGGGAACTGGCCGCCGCTGGCGGCAGCTGGGCGGTGCGTCCGCGCCGCGGCAAAACGAGACAGGACTCATGAGAAAGAACATCGTGGTCCTCGGCACCCAGTGGGGTGACGAGGGCAAGGGCAAGATCGTCGACCTGCTCACGGACCGGGCCGACGCCGTGGTCCGTTTCCAGGGCGGGCACAACGCGGGCCACACGCTGGTCTGCGACGGCCAGAAGACGGTGCTGCACCTGATTCCCTCGGGCGTGCTGCGCGCCGACGTGCAGTGCCTGATCGGCAACGGCGTGGTGCTGGCCCCGGACGCACTGCTCACCGAGCTGCACGAGCTCGAGGAGCGCGGCGTGCCGGTGCGCGAGCGCCTGCGCCTGTCCCCGGCCTGCCCGCTGATCCTTCCCTATCACGTGGAGCTCGACAAGGCGCGGGAGCTCCGCCGTGGCGATGCCAAGATCGGCACCACCGGCCGCGGCATCGGCCCCGCCTATGAGGACAAGGTCGCCCGCCGCGGCCTGCGCCTCGGCGACCTGGCGCAGCCGGAGCGCTTCCGGCGCCGTCTCGAGGAGGTGCTGGAGTACCACAATTTCCAGCTCGAGCACTTCTATCACGTCGCGCCGCTGGACGTGAACGCGGTCGCGGACGCAGCCCTCGCCCAGGGCGAGGAGCTGCTGCCGATGATGGCCGACGTCACGGCGCTGCTGCACGAGCTGCGGCGCAGGGGTGCGCCGATCCTCTTCGAGGGCGCGCAGGGCTCGCTGCTCGACATCGACCACGGCACCTACCCCTTCGTCACCAGCTCGAACACGACCGCCGGCGGCACGGCCACCGGCTCCGGTGTCGGCCCGCTGTACCTCGACTACGTGCTCGGTATCACCAAGGCCTACACGACCCGCGTGGGCTCCGGCCCGTTCCCGACGGAACTGTTCGACGATACGGGCGCCCATCTCGCCTCCCGGGGCCACGAGTTCGGCGCCACCACGGGCCGCCCGCGGCGCTGCGGCTGGTTCGACGCCGTCGCCCTGCGCAACGCCGTGGCCATCAACTCGGTGAGCGGCCTCTGCCTGACCAAGCTCGACGTCCTCGACGGCCTGGAATCGATCCAGCTCTGCGTCGGCTACGCCGATGCGGAGGGCAACCCGGTGCCGAGCCCCATCGACTCGGACGACTACGCGGGCCTGGTCCCGGTCTACGAGACGGTGCCCGGCTGGCAGGAAACCACCCTCGGCGCCCGCAGCCTCGACGACCTGCCGCAGGCCGCCCGGGACTACATCGCCCGCATAGAGGCGGTGGTCGGCGCGCCCATCGATATCATCTCCACCGGCCCGGACCGGGTCGAGACGATCATCCTGCGGCATCCTTTCGACTGAAACACGTTCGGTCGTGCTTCGTAGTCCGGCGGCGCCGTGCCACAGTCCGGGAGCCCGCCGGAGCCTGACGCCGGGAGCAGCGCCCTAAACGCAGCCTGGCGGGCCGGATGTCAGCGCCCGCTTTCCTGCCGGTACTCGGCGAAACCCTGCCCGGTCCAGCGGCGGAAGGCGCGGTAGAAGCTGTTGACCTCGTTGTAGCCCAGGGCGTCCGCCAGGCATTTGCCGGGCAGGCGGCGCTCGGCGAGGAGGCGCTCGCAGCGGTACTGGCGGGCGCGGTCGAGCAGGAACTGGTAGTTGGTGTGGTCCGCCCGCAGGCGCCGGCGCAGCGTGGTGCCGCTGATGCCGAGGCTCTCGGCGACGTTGTCGGCGCGCATGCGCGACAGGTCGCCCTCCAGAAGCATGCGCAGGACCTGTTCCGTGGTCCGCGACAGCGGGAAGTGCCTCGGCTTGTCCAGCGCCGGGTCCGGCCGTACGGGCAGCGGCGGCCTCGGGGCGAGCTGGTGACTGCGGGGGAATTCGACGTGGGCGCGCGACGGCGCGGGCGTGATTCGCATAACCGTACCTCCATGTGCGGTATGAGCGGTGAGTTGTCTGCACCGGCAGCGCCGCGGCGGAGCGTTCCCTGCTCCCGGTCCGGGGTCGCCGTCGATCCGGCACCATCAAAAACATAGCAAAGCCCCGCCGTTTTGAAAGGCCGGGACCGGTAACGAATGAATCCTGCGGATGCGAAGCGCCTGGAACAGGCGCCGGGATGTTGCCGCTACAGCGGCGGGGCCTTGAGGTCTTCGGGCAGCGGGCAGTCGATCACCGCGGCGATGCTGGCCACGATCTCGTACTCGACCGGGCAGATGTCGCCGTTCTCGCTCGCGGCCTCGCCCATGGCCTTGAGGATCCGCGGTTTCAGGAGCGGGTAGCAGTCGGCGAGCGTGTGCACGGCCTCGCTGAAGGCGCGCACCGAGAGGGCCTCCCGGGGCTTGAGCGAAAGCTTGGGCAGCGCCAGTTCGTCGCGGGCGCGGTTGAAAGCGGCTTCCGCCTCGCCGCTGCCCTCGTGGGCGAGCACCGAGAGCACCTCCGCGAGCGGGGCGGCGACCTTGCCCAGGCGGGCGTAGCGCGGCCGGCTCGGCGTCACCTGCACGAACTCCGGGTCGAGGTAGTGGCGCACCAGCTGGTACAGGCACCACTCCAGGAGTTCCGTGCGCTGATCCGCGCGGATCACCGCGAGCAGCGTCTCCTTGAAGGTGCGGTACTGCGGCGCGCTCATGGCGCGCAGCGCCGGCAGGCAGCGGTTGACCAGCGGCAGGCGCAGGCCGGCGGGAAGCGCGGCGAGGCCGGGCGCGACCGTGTTGACCAGCGTGACCTGGCCGGGCACCTTGCGCTCGGCGATGAGCGCCAGCTGGCGGTCGCGGTGCTCGGAGTCGTCGCTGATCAGCAGCCCGAGGACCAGGGACGAGGCGCCCAGCGGGTCATCCACGTGCGCCAGGAGCCCCGGGGGGATCGTGGGTGCCGGCGGCGCTTCAGGCCCGGCGCCGGCCGGGGGCGTTGCCGCCAGCGGCGCCGGGGGCCGGGTGCTGATACCGCGCGTGGCCTCCACCGCCGCCACCGCCGCCACCAGCGCCTCGCGGCCGGGGCGGAACTCCACGTCGGCGCTCTCGATCCGCGTGTTCGGATAGTGGCGCACGCGGCGCGAGATGTACTCGCCGTCCCAGCGCGGCTGGATGCGCCGGATGCGCGCGTCCAGCGGCGGGTGGGTGGCGAAGCCCTGCCACAGGCTATGGGTGACGGCACCGAAGAACATGTGCGAGAGCTCCGCGGCCCGGGCCCGGTGCACGAGCGTGCCGGGCACGTAGCCGCCGATCACCTTGAGCGCGTCGGCGATGCCGTCGGGATCGCGGGTGAACTGCACGGCGCCGGCGTCTGCCAGGAATTCCTTCTGCCGGCTGATGGCGGCCTTGATGAAGCCGGCGCAGGTGCCGCCGATCCAGCCGATCACCAGCAGGCCGAGGCCGAGCACGGGCAGGGCGGCGCCGCTGTTGTTGTTGCTGCCGCCCCCGCGGGTGCCGGTGCGCACCCGGCCCCGATGGGTGCCGGCGCGGAGCAGGATATAGCCGACGTCACCGATGAAGGTGATCCCCTTGAGCAGGGCGGCCAGGCGCACGTTGAGGCGCATGTCGCCGTTGAGGATATGGCTGAACTCGTGGCCGATGACCCCCTGCAGTTCGTGGCGCTTGAGGTGATGCAGGGCGCCGGTGGTCACCGCGATTACCGCGTCGGCCTGGGTCACGCCGGCGGCGAAGGCGTTGATCCCGCGCTCGTCCCTGAGCAGGTAGAGGTCCGGCACCGGCATGCTGGCAGCGAGGGCGATCTCCTGCACGATGTTCAGGGCGCGGCGCTCGTCGGCGTCGCGGGTCTGCGGCAGCACCTTCTCCGCGCCGAGGGTCTCGGCGATCGCCTTGCCGCCGGCGGAGAGCTGCAGCCACTTCACCAGGGAGACGAGGAGCACGCTGCCGATCACCACCAGGCTGATGGTCCCGAAGCGCTCCCAGGAAAGCTGCTGCAGGAAACCCGTCCAGCCGCCGCGGCTGCCGGCGTAGACGTTGTAGTCCTCGGAGAAGAACAGGAAGCCGGCGACCAGCAGGTTGGTGAGCAGTACCAGGCCGATGACGGCCAGGGTGAACAGGATCACCAGCAGGCGCGCATTGCGCCGGGCCAGGTCCTGCTGGGCGAAGAAGTCCACCCGCTCTCTCGCGCTAGCCGCTGCCGGTCGGGCGCACCGGGCGCCCTAGAAGGAGACGCGCGGCGCCGCCTGGATCTGCGGGCTGTCGTCGAACTCCAGGAGTTCCGCGTCGGTCGGATGGCCGAAGGTGGCCGCCAGCACCACCGGCGGGAAGCTCTGCCGGTAGGTGTTGTAGGCCATGACGGCATCGTTGTAGCCCTGGCGGGCGAAGGCCACGCGGTTCTCGGTGCTGGTCAGCTCCTCGGAGAGCTGCTGCATGTTCTCGCTGGCCTTGAGGTCCGGATAGGCCTCCATGGTCACGTTGAGCTTGCCGAGGGCGCCCTGCAGGGCGTTCTCCGCGCCGGCGAGGTCGGCGAGCGCCGGGGCGCTGCCGCCGCCCTCGCCGATGGCCTTGAGCAGCGCGGCCGCCTCGTTGCGGGCGGTGGTGACCGCGTCGAGCGTCTCGCGCTCGTGGGCCATGTAGCCCTTGGCCGTTTCCACCAGGTTCGGGATCAGGTCGTAGCGGCGCTTGAGCTGCACCTCGATCTGGGCGAAGGCGTTCTGGTAGCGGTTCTTCAGCTTGACCAGGGTGTTGTAGATGGCGATGACATAGATCACCAGGGCCAGGATCACCAGCCAGAACACGATGCTCGTCACTTCCATGGCGTTTCCCTCGGGACGCGGTGGGGGCGGCGACCGCCGCTCAGGACGCCGCGGCGAGGGTGACCGGCACCCCGTTCACGGCGGCATTGCCCGAGAGGGCGTCGAGCCAGCGGTCGTCGGTAATATCATTGCACGATACTCCCGCCTTCGCACGGGCCGTGCCGAGGCGCACGCCGTCGCGGTCGTGCCCGTAGCCGTGGGGCAGGCTCACCACCCCGGGCATGACGCTGTCCGAGGCCTCCACGGTTACCGTGAGCTCCCCCGTGCGCGAGGCCAGCCGGGCGCTGTCGCCGTCCTTCAGCCCGTGCCGGTCGAGGTCCGCCGGGTGCACGAGGAGGGTGCAGCGGTCCCGGCCCTTCACCAGCCGGTGATAGTTGTGCATCCAGCTGTTGTTGTCGCGCACGTGGCGCCGGCCGATCAGGCGCAGGCCGCCGTCCCCTGCGCCCGCCAGTTCGCCGCGCAGCCGCTCGAGGTCCGCCAGCGGCAGGGGCACGGCGCAGTCGATGCGCTTGTTCGCGGTGAACAGCCGCTCGGGCAGCTGCGGCTTCAGGGGCCCGAGGTCCACGCCCGAGGGGTTTGCCTTCAGGGTCGCGAGGTCGAGCCTGTGCTCGCTGTCCCGGCCGTAGGGGCCGAACTGCAGGCCCAGGTCGACCATCTCGTGCGGCGCCATGGGCTTCCGCGGCTCCTCGCCCAGGGCCGCGGCGACGCGCTCGCCAAGGGCGGTGAAGATCTCCCAGTCGTGCAGGCTGCCCTCGGGCTTGTCGAAGACCGGTTCGCTGTAGCGCGCCGTGTTGCGGATGGCGTTGATATGGAAGCCGATGTCGTAGTGGTCGTGCTCCAGCGGTGAGGTCGGCGGCAGGATGATGTCCGCGTGCCGCGTGGTCTCGTTGAGGTACGGGTCGAGGCTGACCATGAACTCGAGCTGCTCGAAGGCCTCGTCGAGGGCCCGGCCGTTCGGCGTCGACAGCACCGGGTTGCCGGCGCCGGTGAACAGGGCGCGCACCCGGCCCTCGCCGGGGGTGGTGATCTCCTCGGCCATGACCGCCGCCGGCAGCTCCCGGTCGAACTCCGGCAGGCCGCGCACGCGGCTCCGGTGGCGGTTGAAGCCGCCGGGGCCGATGTTGCTGACCTGGTCCATGGCCGGCAGGGTGAACAGGGAGCCGCCGGGCCGGTCGAGGTTGCCGGTAGCGATGTTGATCACCTGGATGAGCCACTGGCACACGGCGCCGAAGGCCTGCGTGGACACGCCCATGCGGCCGTAGCAGATGGCCGCGCCGGCGGCGGCGAAGTCGCGGGCGATGCCGCGGGTCGTGGCCGCGGCGATGCCCGTGGCGTCGGCGACGGCCTCCGCGGTGAAGGGCGCGAGGGCCGCGGCAACGGTGTCCAGGCCGTCGACGAAGGGCGCGAGCTGGCGCGGGTCGGCGAGTTTCTCATCGAAGAGCGTATTCAGTAGAGCGGCCAGGAAGAGGGCGTCGCTACCGGGGCGGATGAAATGGTGCTCGCTGGCAAGCTGGGCCGTCTCCGTGCGCCGCGGGTCGATGACCACGAGGCGGCCGCCGCGGGCGGTGAGGTCCTTGATGCGCCGGCGCACGTCCGGGACGGTCCAGATGCTGCCGTTGGAGGCCACCGGGTTGGCGCCGAGCATGAGGAAATAATCCGTGCGGTCGATGTCCGGGATCGGGAACAGGGACTTGTGGCCGAACAGCCAAAGCGAGGCGAGGTGGTGCGGCAGCTGGTCCACGGAGGTGGCGGAGAAGCGGTTCTTCGTGCGGAAGAAGCGGAACAGGTTGTTCTGGTGGGTCATCATCCCGTAGTTGTGGACCGTGGGATTGCCCATGTAGATGCCGATGGCGTCGACACCGTGCTCGCGATAGATCGCCAGCAGGCGCTCCGCGGTCGTATCGAGCGCTTCCTGCCAGCTGATTTCCTCCCAGCGCACCGCATCGCCGTCGCGCACTTTCTTCACCGGCCGGCGCAGCCGGTCCGGGTCCTCGTGGATATCGCGCAGGGCGATGGCCTTGGGGCAGATGTGCCCGCGGCTCAGCGGGTCGTCCGGGTCGCCCTTGATGGAGACGACGCGCGCGTCCTCGGTCTCGATGAGCAGGCCGCAGATGGCCTCGCAGAGGTGGCAGGCGCGGTAGTGAGTCTGGCGCATGGTTGTTATCGCTCCCCGCAGCGGTGGGTACCGGGCTGCGGGCAGTGTAGCGCGACCGAGGGGGTTTTTGGTTAGATAGGGCCGATTGCCCGGGAAAAGGCCGGCCCGTCGGGCCGCCCGCCTGTCTCGCACGCCAGCCTGCAAGCCTGTCCTGCACGCCGGTCCTGCGCCGGGCCCGTGCCAGGGAGAACCCATGGACGACAGCTGGAAAAGGTACCGCTCGGCGCCCTACTACGACGAGCTGATCACGGCGAAGGGGCATCCGCGCACCGCGGCCCGGGGCGCGGTGAACCTGCTGCGCAACCTCCCCGATGAGGAGCTGGCTGCCCGCCGCGCCGCGGCCAGCGCGGCGATCCGCGAGATGGGCATCTCCTTCACGGTGTACACCGAGGGCGGCAATATCGACCGCGCCTGGCCCTTCGACATCATCCCCCGGATCATCACTGCGCGGGAGTGGAACGCCGTGCGCGAGGGGCTGGTCCAGCGCAGCCGCGCCCTCAACTGCTTTATCGACGACATCTACAACAGGCAGAAGATTCTTGCCGACGGCATCATCCCGGCGGACCTCGTCCTCGAGTCCGCGAATTACAAGCCGCAGTGCGCCGGCGCGTCCCCCCGCTTCGGGGTCTGGGCCCACGTTTGCGGCTCGGACCTGATCCGCGATGCCGACGGCCATTTTTACGTCCTCGAGGACAACCTGCGCGTGCCCTCCGGTGTTTCCTACATGGTGGAGAACCGGGAAATCACCAAGCGTGTGCTGCCGGAGCTGTTCGAGAACTACAGCATCCTGCCGGTGGACGACTACCCGTCGCAGCTCTACCAGATGCTCGCCTCCCTCTCCCCGCGGGAGCGCCGGCGTCCCTGCGTGGCGGTACTCACCCCGGGCATCTATAACTCCGCCTACTTCGAGCACGCCTTCCTCGCCCAGGGCATGGGCGCCGAGCTGGTCGAGGGTGCGGACCTCCTCGTCGACGATGACGACTGCGTCTACATGCGCACCGTGGACGGGCCGGTACGCGTCGACGTGATCTACCGCCGCATCGACGAGGACTTCATGGACCCGGAGGCCTTCCGCGAGGACTCCATGCTCGGCGTGCCCGGCCTCATGCGCGCCTGGCGCGCCGGCAAGGTAGCCGTTGCCAACGCGCCGGGGTCGGGGGTCGCCGACGACAAGGTCATTTACGCCTACGTGCCGGAGATGATCCGCTACTACCTCGGCGAGAAGCCGAAGGTGCGCTCCGTGCCGACCTATCTCTGTCACCGCGAGGAAGACCGCGAGCACGTGCTGAAGCACCTCGACAAGCTGGTGGTGAAGCCGGCCAACGAGTCCGGCGGCTACGGCATCATGGTCGGGCCGCACGTCGACGCCGCCACGCGGAAGAAGTTCGCGAAACTCATCGAGAAGAATCCGCGCAACTACATCGCGCAGCCGACGCTGAAGCTGTCAACGGCGCCGACCTGCGTCGACGGCGGCATCGAGCCCCGGCACCTCGACCTGCGCCCCTTCATCCTCCAGGGGCGCGACACCTGGGTTACCCCGGGAGGGCTGACCCGCGTGGCCATGGTCAAGGGCTCCTTAGTGGTGAACTCTTCCCAGGGCGGGGGCAGCAAGGACACCTGGATCGTGGAGGGGCGGGTATGACCATGCTGTCGCGGGTCGCCGAGCGGGTCTACTGGATGGGGCGCTACCTCGAGCGCGCCGAGTGCACGGCGAGGCTGGTCGATGCCTATCACCACATGGTCATGGATATCCCGCGCGGCTCGCAGCCGGGCTGGGACATCCTGGTGCGCATCCTCGACGCGGAGCCGGTGGCCGCCGAGCACTACCGCGTCGCCAACGAGGCCAACGTCATCCGTTTGCTGATGAGCGAGGACGAGGCTGCCTGCAGCATCCCCTACGCGATCCGCGCCGCCCGGGAGAACGTGCGCACCACCCGTGACGTGTTGCCGGAGGAAGTCTGGGAACTGGTCAACGAGCTGTACCTGTACTCCCGAGACCAGGCGGAGAAGTCCGTGGGCCGGCGCCACCGCCAGGATTTTCTGCAGGAAGTGGTGAGCCGCACGCAGGTCATCAACGGCGTCTGGCGCAACACGCTCTGCAGGGATCACGCCTACCGCTTCATCAAGGTGGGCCAGCTGCTGGAGCGCGCCGACATGGCCACGCGCATCATCGACGTCGGCGCCGCCGACATCCTCGGCCGTGAGGGCACGCAGCAGGCCATCGACCACCTGCTCTGGGGCACGCTGCTGCAGTCCTTGTCGGCGCTGGGTGCCTACCGGCGCCAGGTGGGGCCGGTCGTCGAGCCGGACAGCGTCGTCGCCTTCATCTTCATGGAACAGGACTTTCCGCGCTCCGTGCGCTTCTGCCTGAGCGGCATCCGCGAGGAACTGCCGCAGCTCAAGCGCAACGAGGACGCCCTGCGGATCATCGAGCGGGCGCGACGCAAGCTGCGGCGCTTTTCCCGCGAACCCTGGGAGCGGGACGATCTGCACGCTTTCATCGATAACCTGCAGGGCGTGCTCAGCGACCTCCACAGTGCAATCAGTGACACCTGGTTCCGGTTGGAAGGCTCTTGAAACGTTTCCGCTGTGACTGCGGCAGCCAGGTCTTCTTCGACAACGACCACTGCCTCTCCTGCGGCGCCCGCCTCGGCTTCGACCCGGCGGTGCGCGAGCTGCGGCCGCTGGCAGCGGCCGGTGATGGCGTGTACACCGATCGCAACGGCCGCGCCTTCCGCTTCTGCGCCAACGGCGAGGACTTCGGGGTCTGCAACTGGCTGCGGCCCGCCGAGCAGGCGCAGCCGCTGTGCTTTGCCTGCCAGTTCAACCGCACCGTGCCGAACCAGTCCCTGCCGGGTAACGACCGCCGCTGGCGGGTGCTCGAGGAGGGCAAGAAGCGGCTGTTCTTCACGCTCATGCAGCTCGGCCTGCCGCTGGTCAGCGGCTGGGCCGACGAGCGCCTCGGTCTGCTCTTCGATTTCATCGAGGATGGCCGCTCGCGGGAGGTCTTCGCCGAGACCTTCGCCTCCACCGGTTACCTGGGCGGCGTGATCACCATCAACACGCTGGAGGCGGACGACGTGGCGCGCACGGCCGTGCGCAGCCAGATGAACGAGGAATACCGCACGGTGCTCGGCCACCTGCGGCACGAGAGCGGGCACTATTACTGGAGCCTTCTCGACCCGGACGCGGCGACGCGTGCGGAGTTCACCGCGCTGTTCGGGGACGAGCAGGCGGACTACGCGGCGGCGCTCGCGGCGCACTACGACACGGGGCCGGCGCCGGACTGGCATGAGCGCTACATCAGCGCCTACGCCAGCGCCCATCCCTCGGAGGACTGGGCCGAGTGCTGGGGGCACTACCTGCATATCTACGATGCGCTGGAAACCGCGGCGGCCCAGGGCCTGCTCGGCCGATCGCCGGACGCCATGACCATCGGGCAGCGCATCGACGACTGGCGGGGTCTGTCCACCACGCTGAACGAGCTCAACCGCAGCGTCGGTCTCGGCGATGCCTATCCCTTCGTGATCAACGACGTGGTGGCGGGCAAGCTCGCCTTCGTCGACAGCGTCATCCGTCGCCTTCGAACATAGCGGAGAGTGACGGCAGCTCCTCGAAAGCGCTGCGGATGTTGTCGTCCCAGCTCTGGCGCAGCTGCGCCAGGTAGGGATGGTTCTCCTCGAGCTTGAAGTAGCGCTCCTGCGGTTCGAGGCTGCCGCGGCGGTAGAACAGGCACTCCAGCGGCGGGCCCACGGTGGCATTCGAGCGCATGGTCGAGTCGATGGAGACCAGGGCGCAGCGCATGGCCGTTTCCACCGGCGTGTCCGGGCGGATGATGCGGTCGAGGATGGGTTTGCCGTACTTGGTCTCGCCGATCTGCAGGTAGGGGTACAGGTCCGAGGCGGTGATGTGGTTGCCCTCCGGGTAGACCATGTACAGCTCCTGCTCGTGGCCCTTGATCTGCCCGCCGATGATGAACGTCGCCGAGGCGTTGAAGCTGCCCGCGATGGGGCCGCCCTTCTTGGCGTACTTCTCCTGCTCCGCAAGGCTCAGCGTGCCCAGGTAGTCGGCGACGTCGCTGACGTAGCGGGCGTTGAAGATATTGAACTCGGCGTTCTCCTCGAGATCGCGCTGAATCTGCGCGATGACGGCCTGGCTGGTGGCCAGGTTGCCGGCGGTGAGGATGACCAGGGAGCGGTCCCCAGGCACGGCGAAGCGGTGCATCTTGCTGTAGGTGCTGACGCGGTCCGGACCGGCGTTGGTGCGCGAATCGGAGCAGAACACCAGGCCCTCGTCCAGGGCGATCGCGAGGCAATAGGTCATCGGTGGGGTGGTTTCCTCGGGGAGTCGCTCTGGGGTGACTCGCGGACTATAAAGCCAGCGCGAGACCGGGGGCAACGTTCCCGTCGCTTGACTTGTGTCCCGCGGCGGCGTACGCCAGCATGTGTCCCGACAGCGCCGGGTTTTGATGGCTCGGTCAGCCGTGCAATGAACCCGAAAGCGAATCCGAGCAAGCATCCGATAAGAAGGAGAGCACCATGAGCCGCCTCAGCAAATTACCCCCTGAGCAGTGGGACCCGGAATTGAGAGCCATGACCCAGGCCGACACGGCGTCGGTCATCGAACAGGGCATCACGCGTATGCTCGCCCTGTCGCCGGCTATGGCGAAGGCGGCGATCGGCTTCGGCGCCGGGGTCACCCTGAACCGCACGCTCCCGGAGCGGCTCATCGAGCTGGTGCGCCTGCGCGTGGCCTTCCACAACCAGTGCCGCAGCTGCATGGCGATCCGCTACTCAAGCGCGGCGGACGCGGTTGACGAGGGCCTGGTCTGCTCCCTCGAGACGCCCGAGGAGGCGCCGGACCTCTCGCCCGCGGAGAAGGCGGCCATCGCCTTCGCCGATCGCTTCGCCACGGACCACCTGTCGATCACCGATGAGCGCTTCGATGCGCTCCGGGAGCACTTCAGCGAGGCGGAGATCGTCGAGCTCATGGTCCACTGCGCGCTCTACGTCGGCATGGGCCGGCTGGCAGCGGTGCTGGACATGACGGAGGAATTACCCGACGGCTATCGCAAGCCCTTCGGCGAGACGGTGACGCCCTGGGCGGACAGCCCGATCGCGGTGCGCTGAAACGCATGCAAGGGTGGTTCTGCGAGAAGCCATTGCGGCGCCGCCGGGGCTGGAAAATGGTGCCCAGGAGAGGACTTGAACCTCCACGGCCTTTCGGCCACTAGCACCTGAAGCTAGCGTGTCTACCAATTTCACCACCTGGGCACGGAGGTGAGGGTGCAGCACTCTAGTCGCAGGTCCGGTGTTTGTCAACGATCACGTATAATGGGCGATCGCGTGGGCCGGAAGGTCCGCAAACGCACTGGAACGAAGGCCACCCTATGGCACGAAAAGGCAGGAAAGCCGACCCCCACGCCGCCCGCGAGGCGGCCAATTACCAGAACCCGATTCCCTCCCGGGAGTTCATCCTGGAGCAGCTGCGCACCGCCGACCGCCCGCTGGACCACGGCCAGGTCGCCGAACTGCTCGGCCTGACCGACGACCGGGACCTCGACGCGCTGCGCAACCGCCTGCGCGCCATGCAGCGCGACGGCCAGCTGCTGGTAGACCGGCGCGGCGCCTACGGCGTCGTCGATGCCATGAACCTTCTGCGCTGCCGGGTGCAGGGCCACCGCGATGGCTACGGCTTCGCCATGCCGGTGTCCGGCGGCGACGACGTCTACCTGAGCGCGAGGCAGATGCGCAGTCTCTTTGACGGCGACACGGTGCTGGTGACCGTGACCGGCATCGACCGGCGCGGCCGTGCCGAGGGCAAGGTGGTGGAGATCCTCGAGCGCGGCGTCGACCGCGTGGTGGGGCGCTACCAGGAAGAGAGCGGCATCGGCGTCGTCATCCCGGACAATGCCCGCATCACCCAGGAGGTGCTCATTCCGCCGAAGGCCAAGGGCGGGGCGCAGCACGGGCAGATCGTTACAGCCGAGATCACCGACTACCCCACGGGCCGTCTCGGCGCCAAGGGGCGGGTGGTCGAGGTGCTCGGCGACCACCTGGACCCGGGTCTCGAAATCGACATCGCCATCCGCGCCCACGGCATTCCCTTCGAATGGCCCGAGGCCGTGGTCGACGAGGCCGGCCACCTGCGCGAGGAAGTCGAGGAGGCGGACAAGCGCGCCCGCATCGACCTGCGCGACCTGCCCTTCGTTACCATCGACGGTGAGGATGCGAAGGACTTCGACGACGCGGTGTACTGCCGCAAGAAGCGCCTCGGCGGCTGGAAACTCTGGGTCGCCATCGCCGACGTGTCCCACTACGTGCACCCGGGCTCCGCGCTCGACGGCGAGGCGGCCCGGCGCGGCAACTCGGTCTATTTCCCCGAGCGGGTGGTGCCGATGCTGCCGGAGGTGCTCTCCAACGGGCTCTGCTCCCTGAAGCCCGAGGTGGACCGGCTGGCGATGGTCGTGGAGATGGACCTCTCCCGCGACGGCGGGCTCGGCAAGTTCCAGTTCTACGAAGCCGTCATCCACAGCCACGCGCGCCTCACCTATACCCAGGTCGGCCGGGTGCTCGCGGGCGAGAAGGAGCCGGCGGTGCCCAAGGCGCGCGTGCCCGACCTGAAGCGCCTGCACGACCTGTACAGGGTGCTGCGCCAGGCCCGGGAGGAGCGCGGCGCCATCGACTTCGAGACCGTGGAGACGCGGATCATCTTCGACGACCAGCGCAAGATCAGCGAGATCGTCCCGGTAGTGCGCAACGACGCGCACAAGCTCATCGAGGAGTGCATGCTCGCAGCCAACGTGGCCACGGCGCGCTTCTTCGAGAAGCACCCGCTGCCGACGCTGTTCCGCGTGCACGAGGGTCCCGGTGAAGAGAAGCTGGAGAACCTGCGCGCTTTCCTCGGTGAGCTCGGTCTCGGCTTGCGCGGCGGGGCGGACCCCAGCCCCAGGGACTACCAGGCGCTCATGGAGGAAATCCGGGACCGGCCGGACGCCCACGTCATCCAGACCATGCTCCTGCGCTCCCTGCGCCAGGCCGTCTACCAGCCCGAGAACAAGGGCCACTTCGGTCTCAACTACGAGGGCTACGCCCACTTCACCTCGCCGATCCGCCGCTACCCGGACCTCATCGTCCACCGCGGTATCCGCTCGGTGATCCGCTCGAAGCAGCGCAGCCGCCTGGTGCGCCGCGCCGACGGTACGAAGGTGCTGCCGCGTGAGAAGAGCTACCCCTACGACGAGCGCGCCATGGTGGTGCTCGGCGAGCAGTGCTCCATGACCGAGCGGCGGGCCGACGACGCCACCCGCGACGTCAATGCGTGGCTCAAGTGCGAGTACCTGCAGGACCGCGTCGGCGAGGAGTTTGCCGGCGTGGTCGCCGCCGTGACCAGCTTCGGCCTCTTCGTCGAGCTGTCGGAACTGTATATAGAAGGGCTGGTGCACGTCACGGCCCTGCCGGGGGATTACTACCGCTTCGACCCGGCCCACCAGCGCCTGGTCGGCGAGCGCAGCGGCCGCAGCTTCCAGCTCGGCGACAAGCTGTCGGTGCAGGTCGCCCGGGTAGACCTCGACGACAAGAAGATCGACCTCGAGCCGGTGGAGCTGCCGGCGACCGGCAAGGCGGCCCGCAGCCGGCGCGGTGGCCAAGGCGGTAACAGGGACAGTGGCAGCGACTCCGGAAGGAGCTCCGGCAAGGGCGGCAGCAAGGGCAGCAGCAAAGGCAAGGGCAGTCGCGGCAAGGGTGCCGCTCCCGCCGCCGCCAAGCCCGCGCGAAAAGCGAAAAACGTCCCTGCTGCGGAAAGCGCGCCCGCGCGCCGGCAGAAGGGCGACAGGGGCAGCAACGGTAAGCCTGCGGTGAAGGCAGGCCAGAAGGGCACGGGCAAGCCGACCGAGGGCAAGAAGAGCAGCGGCCAGCGCCGCAGGCGCCGCCGCTAGCCGATGAGCGAGCCCGTCTACGGCATCCACGCCGTCGAGGCGCTGCTTGCCCGCGACCCCGACAGCATCCTCCGCCTGCAGGTGCAGCGCGGCCGCGAGGACCGGCGCGTCGCCGCGCTGCTGGCGTCCGCGGAAGCCGCGGGCGTCGCCATCCACCGCGTTCCCCGGTCGGCCCTGGACCGGCTGGTGCAGGGCCGCCACCAGGGCGTGGTGGCCGAGCTCGCCGGCGGCCCGGCCGGGGGCGACAATACCCTGGCCCGGGAGGCTGACCTCTGGGCGCACCTGGAGGCGCTGGACCATCCGCCGCTGCTGCTCGTCCTCGACGGCGTGACCGACCCGCACAACCTCGGTGCCTGCCTGCGCAGTGCCGATGCCGCCGGGGTGGACGCGGTGATCCTGCCGAAGGACAAGTCCGCCCCCGTGACCCCGGTGGTGCGCAAGGTTGCCTGTGGTGCAGCCGAGACGGTGCCCCTGCACGTGGCTACCAACCTCGCCCGGGTACTCAAGGGTCTGAAGGAGCGCGGCATCTGGCTTTACGGTGCCGCCGGCGAAGCCGAGAGCAGCCTCTACGCGCAGGATCTCACCGGGCCCGCCGCCCTCGTGCTCGGCAGCGAGGGAGCCGGGCTGCGCCGGCTCACCCGCGAGCACTGTGATTTCCTCGTCCACCTGCCGATGGCCGGGGCCGTGTCCAGCCTCAATGTCTCCGTGGCCACCGGCGTCTGTCTCTTCGAGGCCGTGCGCCAGCGCATCCGGCGTTCCTAGGCCGCTGCTACCCGGGCCGGCAACCCCGGGCTGGTGGACAAGGGACACGCAGCAGGTGCTTGCAAGGCGACCGCAGCGCGGCTAAACTCCGCGCTCCAAAATTTGCGGGCTGCCCCCGGCTGCCCATTCTCCTTGCCACACCGCCTCGACGGGTGGCATTAACCCGTAAGGAGCCTTCGATGCGACATTACGAGATCGTATTCCTGGTCCATCCGGACCAGTCAGAGCAAGTTCCGGCAATGGTTGAGAAGTACACTGCGCTGGTTACCCGGGACGGTGGCCAGGTGCACCGCCTGGAGGACTGGGGCCGCCGGCAGCTCGCCTTCCCGATCAACAAGGTTCACAAGGCCCACTACGTGCTTATGAACGTAGAGGCCAGCAACGACGCCATGGAAGAGCTGACCACGACCTTCCGCTTCAACGACGCCGTGATCCGCAACCTGGTCATTCGCCGCGACGAGGCCGTGACCAGCGAGTCCCCGATCATGAAGGCCGAGAAAGAGAGCCGCGAGCGCAAGAGCCGCTTCGACGAGCGCAAGGGCGATGACAGGGGCCCGCGCGGTGACCGCGGCGACCGGTCCGGCGAAGACGCCGACGACAAGAGCGCCGAGAAAGACGCCGAGCAAGCCGAGGCCTGAGGCCGTCGTTAACCGAATCCAGGAGTATTAGCCATGGCACGTTTTTTCCGTCGCCGTAAGTTCTGCCGCTTCACCGCCGAGGGCGTGAAGGAGATCGACTACAAGGACCTCGACACGCTCAAGGCCTACATCTCCGAGACCGGCAAGATTGTCCCGAGCCGGATCACGGGAACCAAGGCCCGGTACCAGCGCCAGCTGTCCACCGCCGTCAAGCGCGCGCGTTTCCTGGCCCTGCTGCCGTACTCGGACGCTCACAGCTAGGCAGCGGTCCCGCCCGCGGGCGGGTGCCTGTATGAAAGCGCTTGCCGATTTCGCCATGCGCGGCCGTTACCGGGCCCTGCTGCTGGCCGTCGCAAGCTCCGGCAGTGTCCTTTTCTGCTGGATCGGCGCCGCCGTTGCAGCGCTGGTGACCCTGCGCCGCGGGGTCGGCCCCGGGGCGTGGATCGTGCTCTGGGCGTCCCTGCCGGCGCTGCTGCTGACGCGGATGGCCGGCGACAGCACGCCGCTGGCGCTGCTCCTGGGCACCTTCGTGCTGGCCCTGGTGCTGCGCCTGTCGGTGAGCCTGGCCCTCGCGGTGCTCGCGAGCGCCGCGGTCGGCGTGCTGACGGGCCTGGCGACGCTGGTGCTGGCGCGGCGGCTGCTCGAGCAGCTCGCCGCGGTCTTCGGGCAGCTGCTGGAGCAGGTACAGCAGTCCGCCGGGCCCGGGACGGAAGTCGTCATGCAGGTGCCGACGCAGCTGCAGCTCGCGGGCATGATGGGCGCTGCGAATGCGATCCTGGCGGTCCTCTGCCTGGCGCTCGCGCGCCACTGGCAGGCCGCCCTGTACAACCCGGGGGGCTTCGGCAGCGAGTTTCGCGCCCTGCGCCTTCCGGTCGGCGTGACCGCCGCGCTGGCCCTGGGTGCCGCCGGGCTCACGGCGCTCGGTCTCGAGTACCGGAGCTGGGCCGCGTGCCTGCTGGTGCCGGTGACCGTGGTGGGCTTTGCGCTGGTCCATGCCCGGGCAGCGCAGCGGGGCGCGAGCCGGGGGTGGCTGACGGCGTTCTACGCGCTGTGGCTGCTGTTCGACGCGGCCAAGCTGCTGCTCGTGGGCTTCGCGGTACTGGATGCCTGGGTGGATTTCCGGGCGCGCTGGCAGCGTGGCGGGAAGGACGGCGAGAACTGAACAAACATTCGAACGGGGCGCCAAGGGCGCCGGACGGGAGCCCGCTCCCGAAGCGAGAGGATAGGAACCATGCAAGTCATTCTGCTGGAGAACATTGGCAACCTGGGCGGCCTCGGCGACACCGTCGAAGTGAAGCCCGGCTACGGCCGTAACTTCCTGATTCCCCAGGGCAAGGCCGTACCGGCCACGAAGGAGAACGTCGCCGAGTTCGAGGCGCGCCGCGCCGAACTCGAGAAGGCCGCCGCGGAGGCGCTGGCCGCCGCCCAGGCCCGCGGCGAGAAGCTCGCCGAGGTCGGCCTGGTGACGATCACCGCCAACGCCGGCGACGAGGGCAAGCTCTTCGGCTCCATCGGCACGCGCGACATCGCCGACGCGGTCACCGCCGCCGGCTGCGAGATCGACAAGTCCGAGGTCCGTCTGCCCGAGGGCGCCCTGCGCGAAACCGGCGAGTACGTGGTCGCCGTGCAGGTCCACCCGGAAGTGATGATCGACGTGACCCTGGCGATCGTTCCCGAGTAAGTCACCGCAAACCGGCCCGGCCGCGGCGAGACGCCGCTGCCGGCCGCCTCCCGCAGGGCCCGCGCTCCGCGGGAGGCGCGCTCCGCGCCGACAGGGGCGGGAATTTCCCTCGCGATGCCCACCAGCCTCTTCAGCGGCCATGCTGAATCGGCTAACCTGTGCGGCCGCGAGCAGCCCTGACCCCGCCATGGCCGACCCCGACAGCGCCGATTTCCCCCCGGAGCCCCCGCCCGACTACGACGGCGACGTGGCCCGCATCAAGATGCAGCCCCATTCCATCGAGGCGGAGCAGTCCGTCCTCGGCGGCCTGCTGCTGTCCGCCGATGGCTGGGACGGTGTGGCCGAGGTGGTCGCGGCCGAAGATTTCTACCGGCCGGATCACCGCATGATCTTCCGTCACGTGGCGCGCCTGGCCGAGGCCAGCGAGCCCGTGGACGTGATCACCGTGGCCGACAAGCTGCAGGCCAGCGGTGAGCTCGAGGCCGCCGGCGGCCTTGCCTACTTAACGGAGCTCGCCGAGGGTACGCCGAGCGCCTCGAACATCCGCGCCTACGCGCAGGTGGTGAGCGAGCGCGCCAACGTGCGCCGGCTCATCCAGGCCGCGCAGGAGATCGCCGACAGCGGCTTCAACCCGGAAGGGCGCAGCGCCGAGGAACTCATCGACGCCGCGGAGCGGCGCATCATGCAGATCGCCGAGCAGGGGCCGAAGGCCGGCGGGCCGCAGACGATCAACCCGCTGTTGCAGGGGGCCCTCTCGCGCATTGAGGAGCTGTTTCAGAGCGGCGGCGAAATTACCGGCCTGTCCACCGGTTATATCGACCTCGACCGCCTCACCTCCGGGCTGCAGCGCTCGGATCTGGTGATCGTGGCGGGGCGGCCCGCCATGGGCAAGACCAGCTTCGCCATGAACCTCGTCGAACATGCGGCGCTGCACCAGGAGCGCCCCGTGCTGGTGTTCAGTATGGAGATGCCCGCGGAACAGCTGATCATGCGCATGCTGTCGTCCATCGGCCGTATCAACCAGTCGAAAGTGCGCAATGGCAAGCTGGACCAGGAGGACTGGCCCAAGCTCTCCGCTGCCGTCGGCAAGCTCAAGGACGTGCCCCTGTACATCGACGACACGCCGGCGCTGACCCCCACGGAGCTGCGCAGCCGCGCCCGGCGGGTGGTGCGTGAGCACGGCGACCTGGCGATGATCATGGTTGACTATCTGCAGCTCATGCAGATCGCCGGCAGCAGCGAAGGACGTACCGCGGAAATCTCCGAGATCTCTCGGAACCTGAAGGCGATCGCCAAGGAATTCAACTGCCCGTTAGTGGCCCTGTCGCAGCTCAACCGCTCACTGGAGCAGCGCCCGAACAAGCGGCCGGTGAACTCGGACCTGCGTGATTCCGGCGCGATCGAACAGGACGCGGACGTGATCCTGTTTATCTATCGCGACGAGGTCTACAACGAGGATTCCCCGGACAAGGGGGTGGCCGAGATCATCATCGGCAAGCAGCGGAACGGGCCCATCGACGTCGTGCGCCTGGCCTTCATCGGCGAATTCACCCGCTTCGAGAACCTGGCCCGTCAGCAGGGCTGAGCCGCCCCGTCTGCAGCGCCGGTCAGAGATCCAGGGTCCGGCGCAGCTGCCGGAGCTGCGCCAGCTGCTCCTCGTTGCTGAGCGGCGTGCCCCGGTCCTTTTCCAGCGCCGGCACCGGCGGCAGCTCCAGCGTCTCCCCGGCCAGCACGCGCGCGCAGTAGCGCTCGTAGTGGTCGCGGAACAGGGGCCAGGTTGCCGTTTCCGGCTTGCTCGAAAGCGTGAACCAGCCGCTGTCGCGGCCGGCGAGGTAAACCGCCGCATGCGACCAGGGCTGCGCCGCCTTGGGGGAGGGCGCGGCGCAGGCTTCCTCGTAGGCGGCCCGGGCCGGCGGCAGGCCGAGGTCCGCCGCCGCCTCGCGGCAGCAGCGGTGCATGCGGTTCAGGGTCGGCAGGTACTCGCTGCCCTCGATGGCGCGCTTCGCGCCGGCGAGGAGCTGGCTGATGCCGTAATCGGCGAGGGACTCGAGCCAGAGCTTCTTGATCTGCCTAAGCTGCTCGGCGTCCGGAAAGGCCGCGTAGTACTGGTTGTGGTAGTTCAGGCGGAAGAGGGCGAAGACCTGGTTGATCGCCTCGATCCGCTCCGGCGCCGCCCGGCCGGTGGGTTCCCGGCGAGGCTCAGTCCGCCCAGGAGGTGTCGTGGAGGTCCTGCTCGAGGCTGCGATCGCGCGTTCGGCCCGCTCCACCAGTTCCCTGCTGCCCGTCATGGCTGCCGCTCCGTGCCGTGAATTGGTTGTGCCGCGCCCAGTGATATTTTACATGCTGCAGGAACTTCGAGTTCCAGGAGCTGTGCAGCTGGTTGCTGTCGCGCCAGTAGAGCACGAACTCCGGCACCAGCGCCCGGGCGAAGTCGGCGTCGATGTGGGAGAGCGCCAGGATGTCGAAGACGTCGGCGCTCGGCTGCCAGTCCGGCGCGATGCGCGAAGGCTCCGTGCTGTGCTCCCGGCTGGACTGGAAACGCGCCCACTGCCGGCGGATGTGCTGCACGAAGCGGGTGTTCAGCGTCTCCGGCGTGCTGCCGCGCTCGCGCCAGTAGAGCACGAACTCGGGGATCGAGTCGTCGATGAAATCCCGGGCGACGCCGGCGCGCAGGAGAATCTCCATTGCGTCCGCATTCGGCCGCCAGTGGCCGTCGAGGGGCGCGGGAGGGCTGCGGAAGGCCTCGGCGGCGTCCTGCTGCCGGCGGCGCCAGCAGGAGAGCACGTGCTGGCGGAACTTGTTCTCCCAGGCATGGCTGCTCTCCCCGCGCTCGCGCCAGTAAAAGACGAAATCCTCGAGTTGTTCGAGGGCGAAGGCGCGGGGTATGTTGTGGTTCAGCGCGAGGAGCTGCAGCAGGTCCTCGCTCGGCTGCCAGCCCGCCGGCAGCAGGCCGGCCCGCGGGCGCTGTGCGGGGATCGGCGCGCCGCTCTCACCGGGGGCGCCGCTGCCAAAGGCGGCTTTGCCCCCCAGGGTTGCCTCTCCTACGGGAGGCGCGCCCTCGCGCCGATGGCCCGCGTCCGCGGGCCCGTGGTCCAGCGCAAAGGCCAGCGCATCGTTCCCGGGGCCATGGCGCAGCTGCAGCACGCCGAGGTCCTGAAGGTGCTGGCAGAGCCGGGTCAGGTCCGCATCGCGCCAGAAGGGCAGGGCGCCGAGCAGCTGGCTGCGGGAGACGGTCACCCAGGCCCGCTGCCCCTGGTGCTCCGCCGGCAGGTGCCGCAGGAGCCCGTGCAGGTACTGCAGCAGGATCGCCTCCTCCAGGCCGATGGTCGCTGCCAGGCCGGGGGAGAACAGAAGCTGCTGTTCGGGGATGAGGGACGATTCCGACATCAATGCTTCCGGGTCGTGGGTGCGGCCGGCTAGGATAGCCGCGTGCCCGTAGACGATACAGCGCCGGGCGCTCTTTTTCACGGCAGGGTCACGGCAGGCCCGTTTCCCCGGGAGGCGCGGTTCACAGGAGAGCTATGGCGAAGCAGAAAACCGCATTCGTGTGTACCGAGTGCGGCTCGGACTACAGCAAGTGGCAAGGGCAGTGCAGTGACTGCGGCGCCTGGAATACGGTCACGGAGGTGCGCCTGGGGCCCGCCGGCAAGCGTGGCGCCGCGGTCAGCGCCGGTAACCGGGCGGGCTTTGCCGGCGCCCGGCCGGAGGCAAAGCTGTTGGCGGACATCGCCACCGAGGCGGTCGTCCGCATCGCCTCCGGTGCCGGCGAGTTCGACCGGGTACTCGGCGGCGGGCTGGTGCCCGGCTCGGCGATCCTCGTGGGCGGCAGCCCCGGGGCGGGCAAGAGCACCCTGCTCCTGCAGACCCTCTGCCACCTGGCCCGCGGCCGGCCCTGCCTGTACATCACCGGCGAGGAGAGCCTGCAGCAGGTGGCCCTGCGCGCCCGCCGCCTGGGTCTGCCCATGGACCAGCTGCGGCTCATGGCCGAGACCAACGTCGAGAGCATCCTCGCGGCCCTCGAGGGCGACGCGCCCGATGTGGTGGTGGTCGACTCCATCCAGGTGGTGCACTCCGATGACATCGCCTCGGCGCCGGGGAGCGTCTCCCAGGTGCGCGAATGCGCCGCCGCGCTCACCCGCCACGCCAAGCAGTCCGGCACGGTGCTGCTGCTGGTAGGTCATGTCACCAAGGACGGCAGCCTCGCCGGCCCCAAGGTCCTCGAGCACATGATCGACTGCTCCATCCTCCTCGAGGGCTCCGACGACTCGCGCTTCCGCACCCTGCGCGGCCAGAAGAACCGCTTCGGCGCGGTCAATGAGCTCGGTATCTTCGCTATGACCGACGGCGGCCTGCGCGAGGTGAAGAATCCCTCGGCGATCTTCCTCGACCGCAGCGAGGAGGCGTCCTCGGGCAGCGCCGTGATGGTGGTCTGGGAGGGCACCCGGCCCCTGCTGGTGGAGATCCAGGCGCTGGTGGACGAGAGTGCGCTGGGCAACCCGCGGCGGGTGGCGGTGGGCCTCGAGCAGAACCGCCTGGCCATGCTCCTCGCGGTGCTGCACCGCCACGGCGGCCTGCACGTGGGCGACCAGGACGTGTTCGCTAACGTGGTCGGCGGGGTCAAGGTGCTGGAGACCAGCGCGGACCTCGCCCTGCTGCTGGCCATCGTCTCCAGCTTCCGCGACCGGCCGCTGCCCCGGGACCTGGTGATCTTCGGCGAGGTCGGCCTCTCCGGGGAGATCCGCCCGGTCCCCAGCGGCCAGGAGCGCCTCGCCGAGGCAGCCAAGCACGGCTTCCGCCGCGCCATCGTGCCCAAGGCCAACGCGCCGAAATCCGCGATCCCCGGCATGGAGGTGGTCCCGGTGCGCAGGCTGCAGGAGGCGCTGGCGGCCTGCGAGTGAGTCCATGATTGTGCAAAAGTGCACGAACGCCCGGGAAATGCACTCTTTTGACGCAAAAATTCCCGATGGCGGAAATATTACCGAAGTTTTACCCCCTCCTTTCTGAGGTTATTTCCTAAGCTGAGGGAGGCTTTGCCGTTAAGGCTGCCGCCGACAAAACGCGCGGCACCGGAAACAACAGAACAGCAATGAACAGAGGAGATTACCATGAAGAAGCACCTGCCCGGCAAGCTCGCACTCGCCGTCGCCGTTCAGGCCGCCATCACCGGCGGTTTCGCGTCCCAGGCCCTGGCCCAGGATCCGCAGCTCGAGGAGGTGGTTGTCACCGGCTCCCGCGGCGCGCCCCGTTCCGTGTTCGACTCGGCGGCGCCCATCGACGTGTTCCAGGGCGACGAGTTCCGCAACCAGGGCGCCACGGACATGACCACCCTGCTGCGCAACTCGGTGCCGTCCTTCAACGTCAATTCCCAGCCGATCTCCGACGCCGCCACCGTGGTGCGTCCGGCCAACCTCCGCGGCCTGGCCCCGGACCACACCCTGGTGCTGGTGAACGGCAAGCGCCGCCACCGCGCGGCCGTCATCTCATGGCTCGGCAACGGGGTCAGTGACGGCGCCCAGGGCCCCGATATCTCCGTGATCCCGGCCATCGCCCTCAAGCAGGTCGAGGTGCTGCGCGACGGCGCCGCCGCCCAGTACGGCTCCGACGCCATCGCCGGCGTGATGAACTTCATCCTCAAGGACGCCCCCGAGGGCGGCTCCCTGGAGGCCCGCTACGGTGAGTTCACGGAAGAGGGCGAGAGCATCTACTCCATCGCCGGCAACATCGGCGTGCCCTTCACCGACAAGGGCTTCCTGAACGCCAGCTTCGAATACGGCGAGGCGGACGCCACCAGCCGCAGCGTGCAGCGCGACGACGCCGCGGCGCTGATCGCCGGCGGCAACACCGACGTGGCCAACCCGGCGCAGATCTGGGGCTCGCCCGAGGTCGCCGACGACCTGAAGACCTTCTTCAACATGGGCCTCGAGATCTCCGACAGCGCCGAAGCCTATGCCTTCGGTAACTACGCCACCAAGGAAGTGACCGGCGGCTTCTTCTTCCGGAACCCGGACACGCGCCCGGCGGTGTACCAGTCCGAGCCCGGCGTGCGCCTGGTCGGCGACATCACCGACGACCTCTCCGGCAACTGCCCGACCAACCTTGCCACCGACGACGCGGCGGGCCTCGCCTCCGTTATCGCCGACCCGAACTGCTTCGTGTTCAACGAGATCCTGCCGGGCGGCTTCACGCCGAACTTCGGCGCGGAGACCGAGGACTTCTCGCTGGTGGTCGGCACCCGCGGCACCCTGGACAACGGCCTCGGCTACGACGTCAGCGGCAGCCTCGGCTACAACGACGCCGACTACTTCATCAACAACACGGTGAACGCCTCCCTCGGCCCGGCCACGCCGCTGAACTTCGATCCGGGTGCGTACACTCAGTTCGAGAAGAACTTCAACATCGACGTGACCTACCCGATCGCCGTCGCGGCCTTCGCCTCCGACCTCAACATCGCCGCCGGTTTCGAGTGGCGCGAGGAGGAGTTCGAAGTGACCATCGGCGACCAGGCGTCCTGGGAAGTCGGCCCGCTCGCCGACCAGGGCTTCTCCGCCGCGTCCAACGGCTTCCCGGGCTTCGGCCCCCTTGCCGCCGGCAACTGGTCCCGCGATAACATCGCCTTCTACCTCGACGCCGAGGCCGACGTCACCGAGCGCTGGCTGGTCGGTGCTGCCATCCGCTGGGAGGACTTCAGCGACTTCGGCTCCACCACCAACGGCAAGCTCTCGACCCTGTTCGAGATCACTGACAACATCTCCCTGCGCGGCAGCTGGAGCACCGGTTTCCGGGCGCCGACGCCGGGCCAGTCGAACGCCTTCAACGTCACCACGGAGCTGAACGTCGAGACCGGCGAGCTGCAGAACAACGGCACCATCCCGTCGATCAGCCCGGTTGCCGAGCTGCGCGGCGGCCTGCCGCTGGAGCCCGAGGAGTCGACCAACATGTCCGCGGGTGTGATCCTCGAGTTCGGCAACCTCGCCGTGACCATCGACTATTTCGATATCGAGGTCGAGGACCGGCTGGCGATCTCCCAGGAGTTCGCGCTGACGGACGCCGAGAAGGAGGCCCTCATCGCCGAGGGCGTGGCCGGCGCCGATAGCCTGGCGGCCTTCCGCTTCTTCACCAATGGCCTCGAGACCGAGACCACCGGCTGGGACGTGGTGGCAACCTACTCGCTGGAGTCGGGCATGGGTCTCACCGACTTCAACCTGGCCTGGAACCGCACGGAGACGGAGGTGGCCAACTCCAACAGCGGCATCATCGATGCCGGCCGGGTGCAGGAGCTGGAGGAAGGCCTGCCCGAGACGCGCTGGAACGTCGGCGCCACGCACACCATGGGTGACTGGCGCATGATGGCCCGCTACTCCTACTTCGACGACTGGTTCGACTCCTTCGAGGGCACGACCTTCGACGGCTACGGCCTCGTCGACGCGGAAGTGGCCTACAACATGGCCAGCGGCCTGTCGCTCATCGTCGGCGCCAACAACCTCCTCGACGAGGTGCCCGACGAGGTGCCGAACCCCGGCGCCTTCGGCCTGCGCTACAGCCAGTACGCCCCGGGCGGCTTCAACGGCCGGCTCGCCTACCTGCGCGTGACCTACGACTTCTGAGTCGGGGTCCCGGCGGTCTCGAACGGGAGCTTCGGCTCCCGTTTTCTTGTATCGTGCGGGCAGTGTCCGGCGGCGGAGGAAGCGCGTGAACAGACAGGCTCCGGCAGGCCCTCGTGGCTGAACCCGCCCGCGGCGGCAGCGTAAGCTTCGGCGGGGCGCTGTCCGTGCTCGCTTTCCTGGCGCTGGCGATCGTCACCCAGGTCTTTGTCCTCGACAACGCGGATGCGACCCAGATCACGCTGATCATCGTCACCGCCTACGCCAGCGTGGTGGCCATGCTGCACGGCTTCCGCTGGACTCAGGTGCAGGACGCCATCCTCTACGGCTGCCGCCTGGCCATGCTGCCCATGCTGATCCTGATGTTGGTCGGTGTGCTCATCGCCAGCTGGTCCGCTGCCGGCACGATCCCGGCGCTGATCTATTTCGGGGTGCAGCTGCTCTCGCCGGATTACTTCCTCTTTTCCGCCTGCCTGGTCTGTGCCATCGGTTCGCTGTCCACGGGCAGCTCCTGGACCACGGCGGCGACCTTCGGCGTGGCCTTCATGGGCATCGGCTACGGGCTCGGCGTGCCGCCGGCACACACCGCCGGGGCGGTGATCTCCGGCTCCGTGTTCGGCGACAAGATGTCGCCGCTGTCGGACTCGACCAACCTCGCCGCCGGGGTCGCCCAGGCGGACCTCTTCGACCATATCCGCAGCATGGTCTATTCCACCGGTCCGGCCATGGTGCTGACCCTGGGCCTGTTCCTGGCCTGGGGCCTATTCGCCGGGCGCGAGGGGGCCGTGGATACCACCGCGATCACCGTGATGACCGGGGCCATCGCCGCCAACTACTCCCTGAACCCCGTGACCCTGCTGCCGCCGCTGCTGGTCGTGGGCCTGATCATCGCCGGGGTAGGGGGGCTCGCCGTCATGGTGCTCGCTTCCCTGGCGGGCATGGTGATCGCGCTCACGCTGCAGGGGGTCGGCCCGGCGGCGCTGCTCTCGTTCATGAACTTCGGCTATGAGTCCGCCGTGGGACTGCCGGAGATCGACGCCATGCTCTCCGGCGGCGGCCTGCAGAACATGATGTGGACCATCTCCCTGGGCTTCGTCGCCCTCTCCATGGGCGGGGTGCTCGAGGAGACGGGGATGCTGCGGGTGATCCTCGAGCGCATGAGCCACCTCGTCTCGTCGCTGCGCGGCCTCGCCCTCACCCACGTTGCCGCCTCCATCCTGGTGAACCTGGTGTCCGCGAGCCAGTTCATGGCGCTGATCATCCCCACGCGGATGCTGGTGCCCGTGTACCGCCGCTTCCGGCTGCTGCCCCAGGTCTGCTCCCGGGTCGCCGAGGATTCCGCCACCGTGACCTCGCCGCTGGTGCCCTGGGGCCTGGGCGGGGTCTACTACAGCACGGTGCTCGGCGTCGCCACCCTCGACTATCTGCCCTACACGCTGCTCGCCCTGCTCGCGCCGCTGGCCACGCTGACGCTGGCGTTCACGAACCGCTTCATGTTCCGGGAAGGGGACATCCCCTCCGTGCGACACTACGCGGAAGAGATGCCGGCGGTCGGGGCGGACAAGGCGGGCCGGGCGGAAAGCTGAGAGACGGGGAGGGCATGGACAAGTACCGGGAAAAGGCCGCGGCCATCGCGCGCATCGGCGACGGGGCCACGATCATGGTCGGCGGCTTCGGCTCGCCGGGAACGCCCTTCGGGCTCCTCGCCGAGCTCGAGCGCCAGGGCCAGCGCGACCTCACGATCATCAAGAACGACGCCAACGAGGCCGGCATCGGCGTCAGCCGCCTGATCGAGGCGGGGCAGGTGCGCCGGCTCATCACCAGCCATATCGGCCTGAACAAGCGGGTCGTGGCGTTGATGAACAGCGGTGAGCTGGCGGTGGACTTCCATCCCCAGGGCATTCTCGCCGAGAAGATCCGCTGCGCCGGCGCCGGCTGCCTGGCCTTCCTCTCGGACATCGGCCTGCACAGCGAGATCACGGACCCCGGCGACGTGATCGAGTGGCGCGGCCGGCCGGCCAAGGTGGAAGCGGCGCTCACGGCGGACTTCGCCCTGCTCCACGCCGAGCGCGCCGACAGCGTCGGCAACCTCTGCTACCGCGCCACGGCGCGCAACTTCAGCCCGCTCATGGCCATGGCCGCGGATTGCGTCATCGTCGAGGCGGCCGGACAGGTGCCCGCCGGGTCCATCGACCCGGACCAGGTGCACACCCCCGGCGCCTTCGTCGACGCGGTCACCGACGCCGACCTGTCGGACCCGGCCTACGGGCTCATGGAGGGACGCTATGCCCCCTGAGCACCTGCTGCGCCGCGCGGCGCGGGAAATCCTCCCCGGGCAGATCGTCAACCTCGGCATCGGCCTGCCCACGCAGCTAATGGCCTACCTGGCGCCCGATGCCGACGTGCTCATCCACTCGGAGAACGGGGTGCTCGGCTGCGGGCCCCAGGCCACGGCGGCGGAGGCCGACCCGCGGCTCATCGATGCCGGTGGCGCCTATATCCGCACGCGCACCGGGGCGAGCTTCTTCGACAGCGCGGTGTCCTTCGCTATCGTGCGCCGGGGGCGCCTGGATCTGTCGGTCATGGGCGCCTTCGAGGTCGACGCCCTCGGCAACCTGGCCAACTGGAAGATCCCCGGGCGTTTCTCTCCGGGCATCGGCGGCGCCATGGAGCTGGCGCAGAAGACCCCGCGGGTGCTGGTGCTGTGCACCCACAACGACAAGGCGGGGCGCTCGAAGGTGCGCCGCCGCTGCACGCTGCCGCTGACCGCCGAGCGCTGCGTGTCGCGCATTATCACCGACAAGGCGGTGCTCGACGTCACCGCGGAAGGGCTCGTGCTGCGCGAGATCGCCGCCGGCCTCACCGTGGAGGCGCTGCGCCGGGACACGGAGGCGGAGCTGCTCATCGACAGGGAACCGGAAGAATTCTGATGATTGCGGAACACGAAGGCAGGATCCTCGAGGCCTGCGACGCGCTCTTTCCCGAGGTGATCGACTTCACCCGGGCGATGATCGGCCAGTACCCGGTGCTGCACCGGGAGCAGGGCGTGCTGAACGTGGTCGAGGAGCGGCTGGCGGCCCTGGACCTGCCGCCGCAGAAGGTCTCCATCGACGCCGAGCGCCTCGGCAGCCACCCGCTGTTCGCGCCGGTGGAGTGGGGCTACGAGAACAAGTACAACCTGGTCTCGGCCCTCAATCCCGGCGCCCCGGGCAGGACCCTCGTGCTCAACGGCCACCTCGACGTGGTGCCCGCCGAGCCCTTCGACATGTGGCGCCGGCCGCCGCCGGAGCCCTACGAGGAGGACGGCTGGCTCTTCGGCCGCGGCGCCGGCGACATGCAGTCCGGCGTGGCGGCGATGATCTACGCCGTCCACGCCGTGCGCCGGGCCGGCTTCACGATCCGCTCGCCGCTGACGGTGCAGGCGGTGGTGGAAGAGGAGTGCACGGGCAACGGCGCCCTGGCCTGCCTCGACGCCGGCTACGGCGGCGACTTCGTGCTCATCCCCGAACCCTTCGGCCCGCAGATCTACGCCGGGCAGATCGGCGTGCTCTGGTTCCGGATCACCTGCCGCGGCACCCCCGCGCACGTGCTCGACACCTCCGCCGGCGCCAACGCCATCGAGCGCCTGCAGCAGATCATCCCCTACCTGAAGGCGCTGGAGGACGAGCTCAACGAGCATTTCCGCGAGCCGCCCTTCGACAGCATGGCGCACCCCTTCAACCTGAACATCGGCGGCATCGCCGGCGGCAACTGGCCCTCCAGCGTCCCGGCGCACGCGCAGCTCGAGGGCCGCATCGGCTTCCCGCCGGGCATGAGCGCGAGCGACATCATGCAGCGGGTCAGCGACCGGGTGGAGCAGGCGGTCCGCGAGCTGCCGGGGCTGGCCGCGGAGCGGCCGACGCTGCGCTTCCACGGCTTCCGCTCCGAGGGGCACCTGGTGGACCTCGGCGACCCGGGCATCGCCATGCTGTCGCAGTGCCACTTCAGCCTCCTCGACGAGGAGCCCGGGCTGCACTACGCCACCTGCACCACGGACCTGCGCGCCTTTCACTTCTACCGGCGCATCGCCGGCACCTGCTACGGGCCGGTGGCCCAGCGCATTCACGGCATCGACGAGTGCGTGAACCTGGAGTCGGTGCGCCACACGCTGAAGACCTACGCCCTGTTCATTGCGCGCTGGTGCGAGCTCGGGGAGTGAGGCGCCGCGCTCGCCGCTGCGCCGGCGCGGTGCTAGCATCCGACCTTTGACCCGCCGCAGGACGCCGCCGCCATGATCGATCTCTCGCCCTTCGAGCGCTATCCCCTGACCTTCGGGCCGACGCCTATCGAGCCCCTTGCGCGTCTCTCGCAACACCTCGGCGGCGAGGTCGAGCTCTTCGCCAAGCGCGAGGACTGCAACTCGGGCCTCGCCTTCGGCGGCAACAAGCTGCGCAAGCTCGAGTACATCATCCCCGACGCGCTGGCCGAGGGCGCCGACACGCTGGTGACCATCGGCGGGGTGCAGAGCAACCACACGCGGCAGGTCGCCGCCGTCGCCGCGAAGCTCGGCATGAAGTGCCACCTGGTGCAGGAGAGCTGGGTGCCGTTCCCGGACGCAGTCTACGACCGGGTGGGCAACATCCTCATGAGCCGGGTCATGGGCGCCGAGGTGGAGCTGGTGGACGCGGGCTTCGACATCGGCATCCGCGAGAGCTGGGAGCGGGCCCTGGAGGCCGTGCGCGCCCGCGGCGGCCGCCCCTACGCCATCCCCGCCGGTGCCTCGGTGCACAAGTACGGCGGCCTCGGCTTCGCCGCCTTCGCCGAGGAGGTGCGCGCCCAGGAGGCCGAGCTCGGCTTCAGCTTCGACTACATCGTGGTGTGCACCGTGACCGGCTCCACTCACGCCGGCATGCTCACGGGCTTCGCCGCCGACGGCCGGGCCCGCCGGGTCATCGGCATCGACGCCTCGGGCACCCCGGCGCAGACGAAGGCGCAGGTGCTGTCCATCGCCCGCGACACGGCGGCGCTGGTGAAGCTCCCCGGCGAACTCACCGAGGATGACGTGGTGCTCCTCGAGGACTACGCCTACCCGGCCTACGGCGTGCCCTCGGAGGAGACCAACGAGGCGATCCGCCTCTGTGCCCGCCTCGAGGGCATGATGACGGACCCGGTCTACGAGGGAAAATCCATGCAGGGGCTTATCGACCTGGTCGGCAGGGGCTATTTCCCCGCCGGCTCCCGGGTGCTCTACGCGCACCTCGGCGGGGTCCCGGCCATCAACGCCTACAGTTACCTGTACCGCAACGGCTGAGCTGCGCCGTGGGTCTTCACGCTGCGGAACTCGAGACCCTGGTGGCGCTGCGCCACGAGCTGCACCGTCACCCGGAGCTCTCCGGCGCCGAGGCCGCCACGGCCGACCGCATCCGGGCCTACCTGGCGGCGCTCGGGCCGGATGAGCTCCTCGAGGGGCTCGGCGGCCACGGGCTGGCCGCCGTCTACGCCGGGGCCGAGCCGGGGCCGACGGTGCTCTTCCGCTGCGAGCTGGACGGGCTGCCCATCGAGGAGCGGGGCCGCCCCGCCTACCGCTCCAGGGTAGCCGGCTGCAGCCACATGTGCGGGCACGACGGGCACATGGCGATCGTCACCGCGCTCGCACACCTGTTCCGGCGCCGGCCGCCGGCCCGCGGCCGCGCCGTGCTGCTCTACCAGCCGGCCGAGGAGACCGGGGCCGGCGCCGCGGCGGTGCTCGCCGACCCGCAGTTCCAGGCCCTTGACCCCGATTACTGCTTTGCCCTGCACAACATGCCGGGCCTGCCCCTGGGCCACGTAGCGCTCCGCGCCGGCCCGGTCTGCTGCGCGTCCCGGGGCATGTGCATCGACCTCGACGGCGCCACGGCGCACGCCAGCCAGCCCGAGACCGGCACCTCTCCGGCGCAGGCCCTCGCCGGGTTGCTCACGGCGCTGCCCGCCCTCGGCGGCGGCGAGCCGACGGCCCCGGACTTCGCGATGGCGACGGTGACCCACGCGCGGCTCGGCGAGCCCAGCTTCGGCGTGGCGCCGGGCAGCGCCAGCCTCTGGCTGACGCTGCGCACGGGGGTGGATGCGGCCATGGAGCAGCTGGTGAGCCGGGCCGAGGCGACGGTACGTGCCGTCGCGGAGGCGGCCGGGCTTTCGTTCGCCATCCGCTACGAGGATGTGTTCCACCACTGCGAGAACGACGGGGAGGCCACCGCGATCCTGCGCGGGGCCATGGCGGCGGCGCGCATCCCCGAGGCGGCCTACCCCTTCCCCATGCGCGCCTCCGAGGATTTCGGCCTGTTCGGCGGCCGCGCCCGGGCGGCGCTGTGCCTGCTCGGCGCCGGGGAGGCGTCCCCGCACCTGCATAACGCCGACTACGATTTCCCCGATCCGCTCATCGGCACCGGGGCCGACCTGTTCGCGGCGGTAGCGGACGCGCTGCTCGGCGCGGCCGGCCCCTAGGCGCGGGCCCGGGCCGCCGCAACGGCCGTGGGCAGCACGGCGTCCAGCGCGTCGGCGAGGATCGCCACTATCTCGTCACAGTCGGCCTCGCTGACGATGTAGGGCGGCGCCAGGATCACGTGGTCGCCGCGCTGGCCGTCGGCGGTGCCCTGGTTCGGATAGCACATGAGGCCCCGGGCGAGGGCCTCCTTCATGACCGCAGACCACAGGTTCAGGGACGGCGGGAAGGGCGCCTTGCTGCCCCGGTCCTCCACCAGCTCCAGCGCCTGCATCAGGCCGCGGCCGCGGATGTCGCCCACGTGGGGATGATCGCTGAAGGTGGCCTCGAGGCGCCGGCGCAGGTAGTGGCCGCGGTCCCGGGCCCGCTCGACCAGGCCGTCGCGGCGCAGGATCTCCTGCACCTTGAGCGCCGCGGCGCAGCCCACCGGGTGGTTCATGTAGGTATGGCCGTTGGCGATATAGCCGCGGCCGTCGCGCACGCCCGTGTAGATGCGCTCGTTGATGAGCAGGGCGCTCATGGGCTGGTAGCCGCCGGCCAGGCCCTTGGCGAGCACCAGCATGTCCGGGACGACGCCGTCCTGCTCGCAGGCGTAGAGCGTGCCCGTGCGGCCCATGCCGCAGAAGATCTCGTCAAAGATCAGCAGCACATCGTGCCGGTCGCAGATCTCGCGCACGCGGCGGAAGTAGGCCGGGCTCCCCGGTACGCAGCCCGTTGTCGCGCCGACCACCGGTTCGCAGAGGAAGGCCGCGACCTGCTCCGGCCCCAGTTCGAGGATCGTTGTTTCCAGGGCGTCGGCGGCGCGCAGGCTGTAGGCCTCGGCATCCTCGTCGACGCGGCGGTAGCGGTACTCGAAGTGCGGGTCCGTCAGGTAGGTGCCGGCGAACATGGGCTCGTAGAGTTCCCGCCGCTGCGCGTGGCCGCCGGCGTTCAGGGTCGCCAGGCTCATGCCGTGGTAGCTCTGGCGCCGGCCGACGATGAGGCGCTTGGTGGGCCGGCCCGTATCGACGTGGTACTGGCGGGCGAGCTTCATGGCGTTCTCCACCTGCTCCGAGCCGCTGCAGCCGAAGTTCGCGCGGACCATGCCGGCGGGGGCGTGGGCGATCAGGTCGTCGGCGAGCGCCTCGGCGATGTCGGTGGCAAAGAAGACGGAGCTGGCAAAGGTGACCCGCTCGCCCTGCGCGCGCATGGCCTCCAGGACCTCGCCGTTGCCATGGCCGAGGCAGGAGACGCCGGCGCCGGACGAGCCGTCGATGTAGCGCCGCCCGCTTTCGTCGTAGATGTGCACGCCTTCGGCCCGGGCCGCGTGCGGGTAGCGGTCGTGAAGGGAGCGGTTGAGCAGGTGCGCCATGGCGATGCCCTTGCGGTGAGGCCGTGCGGACCTGGAATTATCCGGGAGCGCAAGGCACCACCGCAAGAAGGCAGCGGGCCTCTTAGCAGCCGCCGTCCAACCCTGCGATAATCGCTGTTTTTCGAAGGAGCCTTTCATGTACCAGGATCTCTCCCTCGACCGCTTCATGCAGGGCCTGATCAAGCGCAACCCCGGCGAAACGGAGTTCCACCAGGCCGTGCACGAGGTGGCCGAGTCGGTGATTCCCTTCATCCTCGACAATGTGCGCTACCGCGAGGCGGGCATCCTCGAGCGCATGACCGAGCCGGACCGCAGCGTGATCTTCCGCGTGGTGTGGGAGGACGATGCCGGCAACATCCGCGTCAACCGCGGCTTCCGCGTGCAGTTCAACAACGCCATCGGCCCCTACAAGGGCGGGTTGCGCTTTCACCCCACCGTGAACCTGTCGATCCTCAAGTTCCTGGGCTTCGAGCAGACCTTCAAGAACAGCCTGACCACCCTGCCCATCGGCGCGGGCAAGGGCGGCTCCGACTTCAATCCCAAGGACAAGTCGGACCGGGAGATCATGCGCTTCTGCCAGGCGTTCATGAGCGAGCTCTACCACCACATCGGCCCGAACACGGACGTGCCCGCGGGCGACATCGGCGTGGGCGCGCGGGAGATCAGCTATCTCTTCGGCCAGTACAAGCGGCTGACTGGCGAGTTCACGGGGGCGCTCACCGGCAAGGGGATCGAGTTCGGCGGCAGCCTCATCCGCACCGAGGCCACGGGCTGGGGAGCGGCCTTCTTCATGCAGGCCATGCTCGCGCACCGCGGCGACAGCGTGGAGGGCAAGACCTGCGTCCTGTCCGGGTCCGGTAACGTGGCGCTCTACTGCGCGCAGAAGCTGATACAGCTCGGGGCGAAGGTGGTCACGCTGTCCGACTCCTCGGGCTTCATCCATGACGCCGACGGTCTCGACGAGGACAAGCTGCACTGGCTCATCGACCTGAAGACCCGGCGACGCGGGCGGATCCACGAGTACGCCGAGCAATTCGGCGCCCAGTACCACGAGGGGACCCGGCCCTGGGGCGTGCCCTGCGAACTCGCCTTCCCCTGCGCGGTGCAGAACGAGCTGGATCAGCAGGATGCGCGCACCCTGGCGGTGAACGGCTGCCAGGCGGTGGCCGAGGGCGCCAACATGCCGACGACGGTGGAGGCGATCAAGGTGCTGCACGACGCCGGCGTGCTCTTCGGCCCGGGCAAGGCCGCCAACGCCGGCGGCGTTGCCGTTTCCGGGCTGGAGATGAGCCAGAACAGCATCCGCATGGCCTGGGCGGCCGAGGAACTGGAGCGGCGGTTGCGCGACATCATGAATGGCATTCACGACCAGTGCGTGCACTATGGTCAGGACAATGGCCAGAACGGCGACCAGGTAAACTACGTGCGCGGCGCGAACGTTGCCGGCTTCCGCAAGGTGGCGGATGCGATGCTGGCCTACGGTGCGATCTGAGCCCGGCCGCGGGCCGGTGCCTCGCTTACTCCTCGTCCTGCCGCAGCCGCTCGATCTCGGCGTCCAGCGCCGCTTCATCCTCCACGCGGGTGGCGAGGAGCGCGCGCAGCGGCTCGATGTTGGCCTGGTCCACGTGCTGTACGGAGAAGCCGAGGCGGCCGCTCTCCACGTGCTGCAGATAGGCGTGGAGCTCGAGCACCTTGCTGTCCCCGAGGTGAATCACGAGCGTGAAAGGCTCGTTGTACTGGGCGTCCCAGACGTCGGGCTGGTCCGTGGCCACGCCGGCGAGAGAGAGGTCGACGAGGCGCTGCTTCCAGACGCTGCCGCCCTGGTGCACCTCGACCGGGAGGTCGAGGCCCGCGCGGAGGTTTTCACGTCGATCGTTCGGGTAATCGCTCATGGCGGGTTCGTTCCTGCCCCTGTTTCCGGGCAATATAACGCCTCCCCTGCGGCAATGCGATACACCCCGTGACCCAGTCCCGTACGCGCAACCGGGTGAGCGTCACCCTCGCCTGTTTCCTCGCCTACTGCGTGATGTCGGGCATGCTGGCCCCCATCGGCGTGGTGCTGCCGCCGCTCGCAGAGCAGCTCGGCATCCCGGTGCCGGCCGCCGGCGCGCTGTTCAGCTGGCTCACGGTGGGGATCCTGGTCGGCTCCGGCCTCGCCCTGGTGGTCTTCGACCTGCTCAGCCTGCGGGCGGCCATGCTGCTGATCTACGTCGCCATCGCCGGCAGCCTGCTGCTGCTGCGGTTCACGGACAGCGCCTGGCTGCTGCGCCTCGCCCTCGGTGTGGTCGGGGCCGGTTGCGGCATCGGTCTCGCCGGCGCCGCCAGCGGTATTGCGCTGCTGTTCGAGGGCGAGCGCCGGGCCTCCATGCTGGTGGTGACCGACGGTTTCTTCAGCGGCGCCGGCGCCGCCACTTCTGCCGTGGCGGTGCTCTTCGTCGCCGCGGGGCTGCACTGGGCGAGCAGCTACCTGCTCGTGGGCGGTGTGGCGGTGGTGATCGTGCTCCTCGCGGCGATGTCGCGCTTCCCGACCAGCGAGGCGGCGCGGGTCGCGCCGGTCGACGGGGAGGAAAGCGGGGAGGGTGGCGTGCCGGCGCCCGTGCCGCGCTGGCCGGCACCGGTATGGCTGTGCATCGCCGCGCTCTTCCTCTACACGCTTGGCCAGAACAGCATGCTCTGGTGGCTGCCGAGCCACCTCGAGGCCACGCTGCCCATGTCGCGCGAGGCCGCCGGCTCCGTGGTTTCCCGCTACTGGACCGGCATGTTCTGCGGCCAGCTGCTGGTGGCGTGGTGGGTCCTGCACCTGGGCGCCCGGCGCATGGTGCTGGCGAGCATCTTCGGCACGCTCCTCGGCAGCCTGCCGCTGTGGACCGTGACGGTGCCGGCCTGGCTGCCCTGGCTCGCCTTCGCCTGGGGCCTGGCGAACTTCGGCCTGCTCAAGGTGACCATCGCCTTCGCCAGCGAGGCGGTGCCCCTGCCCACCCCCCGGCTCATCGCCGCGCTGCTCTTCGGCGCCACCCTGGGCACGGCGGTGAGCCCGGTGGTCACCAGCGCCGTGGTCGCCGCGGGCAACGAGCTGACGGTGCTGCGCTTCAGCTCTTTCTGCTTCCTTTTCCTGGCGGGTCTGCTCCTGCTCGCCCGGGGCTTCGCAGCGCCCGCCCTCGCAACGTCCGCCCCCGCGATCACAACGAGGGAGACCCCGTGACTGTCGCCACCGTCGATTTCACCGCGCCCGGGCCCGACCGCGCCTTCGTCCAGGCCCTGCGCGAGAGCGGTTTTGCCGTGCTGCGCCATCCGCCGCTGGACGCGGCGCGGCTCGAGCGGATGGAGGCGGGCTGGCGCGCGTTCTTCCTGCGCGATGAGGCGGGCAGCGACGGCAAGGCGGCGTGGCTGGCCGAGGAGAACCCGGTCTCCGGCAACACCACCGGCTGGATTTCGCCCGAGGTTTCCGAAACCGCCGTCGGCCACGGCGTGAAGGACCTAAAGGAGTTCTATCACATCGCCCCGGGAGCGAAGCTGCCGCCGGCGCTGGCGGAAGACGCCTTCGCCCACCTCGACGAGGCGCTCGCCCTCGGCGCCCGGCTGCTCGGCTGGATCGACGCGCACTGCCGCGAGGTGCTGCCCCCGCCGCTGCATGGACGGCTGGCCGGGAGCCTGTCGCGGGAGCACAGCCTGCTGCGCATCCTGCACTACCCGCCGCTGGCCGGCGGCGAGGCGCCCGGCGCCGTGCGCGCCGCGGCCCACGAGGACATCAACCTGCTCACGGTACTGCCGGTGTCGCGGGAGCCGGGGCTTCAGATCCGCACCCGCGCTGGCGGCTGGGAGGCGGTGCCGGGCGAGCCGGGCGATGTGATCATCAACGCCGGCGACATGCTGCAGGAGGCGACGCGCGGCGCGCTGCCCTCGACCACGCACCGGGTGGTGAACCCCTCCGACCCGGCGATGAACGTCTCGCGCATCGCCATGCCCTACTTCCTCGCGCCGGACCTCGAGCTGCGGCTGTCTGCGCGCTATACCGCCGGCAGCTACCTTCGCGAACGGCTGCAAGCGCTGGCCCGCTGAAACGCTGCGGAGTGCGGGCTCAGCGCGCGAGCTCTGCCAGGGCGGCGAGATAGCGCTCGCGCACGCCGTCGGCGTCGACGCTGCGGGCGACACGGCAGGGCGGCCGGTCGCGCCAGGCGTCCGACAGGTAGCGCTCCGGGTGCTCGCCGAGAATCCCCTGGCCGAGGGCCACGCCCCCCGTGGCCACGCGCACGGGACCGGTGGCCGTCGTGTAGAGCTCGGGATAGAGCAGGCAGGCGACGGCGGAGGAATCGTGGATCGGGCACTGGCGGCCGCCGCCGAGGCTCTCGTAGAAGTCGAAGTAATGGCGGGTGATCGCCTGAATGAACGCGCCGGCATCACCGGCGCGCGCCGCCAGCGCGTCGATGAACGCCTCGTCCATGATCGTCTCCTGGGTCACGTCCAGGCCCACGACAGTGGTGGGGATACCGGCGCCGAGCACGCGATCGGCGGCCAGCGGGTCGCCGCCGAAGTTGGCCTCGGTCACCGGCGAGACGTTGCCGCGGTGGCCGTGGAAGCCGAACACGCCGCCCATGATCACCAACTCGCTGAGGAACTCCGGCAGTGCGGGTTCCAGGATCAGCGCGTCGGCCAGGTTGGTGAGCCGGCCCACGGCGACGACGGACAGCTGCCCGGGGTGCCGGCGGGCGAGGTCGACGATGGCCTCTGCGGCGGGCAGGGCCTCGGCCCGGCGGCCGGGTTCGGGCAGCGGGATGTCGCCGAGCCCGTTGCGGCCGTGGACGAAGTCCGGGTACCCCTCGCCGAGGGCCTCGCCCAGCGGCCCTGCAGCGCCGCGGAAGACCGGCGCGTCGATGCCGAAACGCTCCGCCACCACCAGCGCATTGCGGGTCACGGCGTCGAGGCTGGCGTTGCCGGCCACGGTCGTGATCGCCGCCAGCTCTGCCCCGGGCGCCCCGTGCAGGAACAGCAGCGCCATGGCATCGTCGATGCCGATATCCGTGTCGAAGATGACCCGCTTCACGGGCTTACTTCAGCTTGCGGTACTTGACCCGGTGCGGCTGCTCCGCAGCCGCGCCGAGGCGCGCCTTGCGGTCTTCCTCGTACTCGGTGAAGTTGCCCTCGTGGAAGACCACGCTGCCGTCGTCCTCGTAGGCGAGGATGTGCGTGGCGACGCGGTCGAGGAACCAGCGGTCGTGGGAGATCACCAGCGCCGCGCCGGGGAAGGCCAGCAGCGCCTCCTCCAGTGCCCGCAGCGTCTCCACGTCAAGGTCGTTGGTGGGCTCGTCGAGCAGCAGCACGTTGGCCCCCTGCTTGAGCAGCTTGGCCAGGTGCAGGCGGTTGCGCTCACCACCGGAGAGGTCCTTGACGAACTTCTGCTGGTCCGAGCCCTTGAAGTTGAAGCGGCCCACGTAGGAGCGCGAGTTCACCTCGTAGCTGCCGATGCGGATGACGTCCTGGCCGTCGGAAACCTCTTCCCAGACCGTCTTGCTGCCGTCGAGGTCATCGCGGGACTGGTCCACGTAGGCCAGCTCGACGGTCTCGCCCAGCTCGACACTGCCGCCGTCGGGCTGCTCGGCCCCGGTGAGGATACGGAACAGCGTCGACTTGCCCATGCCGTTGGCGCCGATGATGCCGACGATGCTGCCCTTGGGCACGGAGAAGGTCACGTCGTCGAAGAGCAGCCGGTCGCCGAAGGCCTTTTTCAGGTTCTTCACCTCGATGACCTTGTCGCCCAGGCGCGGGCCCGGCGGAATGTAGATCTCGTTGGTCTCGTTGCGGCTCTGGAACTCCTGGCTCTGCAGTTCCTCGAAGCGCTGCAGGCGGGCCTTGTTCTTGGCCTGGCGGCCCTTCGGGTTCGCGCGTACCCACTCGAGCTCGGCCTTGATCGCCTTCTGGTGCGACTGCTCCTGGCGCTGTTCCTGCTCCAGGCGCTTTTCCTTGGTCTCCAGCCATGCCGAGTAGTTGCCCTCGTAGGGGATGCCGCGGCCGCGGTCCAGCTCGAGGATCCAGCCGGCGGCGTTATCGAGGAAATAGCGGTCGTGGGTGATGGCCACCACGGTGCCCGGGAAGTCGTGCAGGAAGCGCTCGAGCCAGGCGACGCTCTCGGCGTCGAGGTGGTTGGTGGGCTCGTCGAGCAGCAGCATGTCGGGCCCGGACAGGAGCAGCCGGCACAGCGCCACCCGGCGCCGCTCGCCGCCGGAGAGGGTCTCGACGTCCGCGTCCCAGGGCGGCAGGCGCAGGGCGTCGGCGGCGATCTCGAGCTTCGTATCGAGGTTGTGCGCGTCGGTGGCCTGGATGATGTCCTCGAGGCGCGCCTGCTCTTTCGCCAGCGCGTCGAAGTCCGCGTCGGGTTCGGCGTAGGCGGCGTACACTTTCTCGAGCTCCGCCAGCGCGTCGATAGCGTCCTGCAGCCCTTCCTCGACGTTGCCGCGCACGTCTTTCTCCGGGTTCAGCTGCGGCTCCTGCGGCAGGTAGCCGATCTTGATGCCGGGCTGCGGCCGCGCCTCGCCGAGGATGTCGGTGTCGATGCCGGCCATGATTCTCAGCAGCGTGGATTTACCGGCACCGTTCAGGCCGAGGACGCCGATCTTGGCGCCGGGGAAGAACGACAGGGAGATATCCTTGAGGATCTCCTTCTTGGGCGGCACGACCTTGCCGACCCGGTTCATGGTGTAAACGTATTGCGCCATGGCTTGGCTCGCAGTGCGTTGGAAACTGGGTCGCGGAGTTTAGCAAATCGCCGGTTGGGTGACAGTCTGGCGGCGGTCGGCTGTCACAGTTATTCCCGGGGGCGGCGGGAGGCGCCTCACGGGGCGGCCGCTGGGGCTCGCCGCGGTTCGGCCGCTGCGGAACTCGACCGGAATCGCTTCGCGATTCCCGGGACTCGAACAGTCCTCGCGGAAAGCCCCGAACCGCGGCGAGCCCCAAAGCGCGGCCCGAATGCCCCGTGAGGCGCCTCCCGCCGCCCCCTACCGCACTGCCACTGTCCGGCGCTGGTCGTCACCACGACGTCAGGCCTCGGGTTCGGGCAGCCCCTCGGCAACAATCAGGCCACGCTTTGCCTCTCGCCCCGCGACGGGGCTTTCTGCGAGGACTGTCTGAGTCCCGAAAATTCGCTTTAGCGAATTTTGGTCGAGTTCCGCAGCGGCCGGCGCGGGGCGAGAGGCAGTGGCCGTTGCCGAGGGGCTGCCCGCACCCGAGGCCGGGCTACTGGCACCCCGAAGAACCACCGGCCCGAGAAAGCATCTACTTACCCGCCGCCCCCATTTCCGCTAGAATTGCGGGCTCTAAAACTGAGACAAGTGCCCGCAAGGCAAGGATTTTTAATGTTCGACCAGCGCATGAGCATCCAGGGTTTCGACGACGACGTGTTCGCCGCGATCCAGGCCGAAGAGCGGCGGCAGGAAGAGCATATCGAGCTCATCGCCTCCGAGAACTACGCCAGCCCCCGGGTGCTGCAGGCGCAGGGCTCCGTGCTGACCAACAAGTACGCCGAGGGCTACCCGGGCAAGCGTTACTACGGCGGCTGCGAATACGTCGACGTGGTGGAAGAACTGGCCGCGGAGCGGGCAAAGGCCCTGTTCGGGGCGGCCTATGCGAACGTGCAGCCGCACTCCGGCTCGCAGGCCAACGCGGCCGTGTTCCAGGCGTTGTGCAAGCCGGGGGATACCATCCTCGGCATGAGCCTGGCGGACGGCGGCCACCTCACCCACGGCGCCAAGCCCAACTTCTCCGGCAAGACCTACAACGCCGTGCAGTACGGCCTCGACAACGACACGGGTGAGGTCGACTACGCGCAGGTCGAGGCGCTGGCGAAAGAGCACAAGCCGCGCATGATCATCGCGGGCTTTTCCGCCTACAGCCGGGTCATGGACTGGGCCCGCTTCCGCGCCATCGCCGATGCCGTCGGTGCCTACCTGCTCGTCGACATGGCGCACATCGCCGGGCTCGTCGCCGCAGGCGTGTACCCGAACCCGGTGCCGCACGCAGACGTGGTCACCTCCACCACCCACAAGACCCTGCGCGGCCCCCGCGGCGGTATCATCCTGGCGCGGGCGAACGAGGAACTGGAGAAGAAGTTCAACTCCGCCGTGTTCCCGGGTGGCCAGGGTGGCCCGCTCATGCACGTCATCGCCGCCAAGGCCGTGGCCTTTCTCGAGGCCCAGGCGCCGGAGTTCGTCACCTACCAGGAACAGGTGGTGGCCAATGCCCGGGCCATGGCGTCGACCTTCATCGAACGCGGCATCAACATCGTCTCCGGCGGCACCGACAACCACCTCATGCTGGTGGACCTCATCGGCAGGCCCTACACCGGCAAGGATGCCGACGAGGCGCTGGGCGCTGCGAACATCACCGTGAACAAGAATGCCGTGCCCAACGACCCGCGCTCGCCCTTCGTCACCTCCGGCCTGCGCGTCGGCACGCCGGCGATCACCACCCGCGGCTTCGGCGAGGCCGAGACCGTGGAGCTCACGCACTGGATGTGCGATGTGCTCGAGGCGCTGGAAGGCGGTGATGCCGCTGCCACCATCGCCGACGTGAAGCAGAAGGTGCTCGCCATCTGCGGCCGCTTCCCGGTCTACGGCGAGCGTGCTTCCGCGGGGGCCGCGGCCGCCTAGGGCGGCCGGGGAGCACGGGCCGTGCACTGCCCCTTCTGCGGCGCGGACGATACCAAGGTCATCGACTCGCGGCTGGTGGCCGAGGGCGGCCAGGTGCGCCGTCGCCGCGAGTGCCTGTCCTGCCACGAGCGCTTCACGACCTACGAATCGGCCGAGCTGGTGATGCCGCGCATCATCAAGCAGAACGGCAATCGCGAACCCTTCGACGACGACAAGCTGCGCGCGGGCCTGCAGCGCGCGCTGGAGAAGCGGCCGGTGTCCGTCGAGGCCATCGAGGCCGTGCTCACGAACATCAAGGCCTCGCTGCGCGCCACCGGCGAGCGCGAAGTGGACTCGCGCACCGTCGGTGAGCTGGTGATGGACGAGTTGAAACAGCTCGACCAGGTGGCCTACGTGCGCTTCGCCTCTGTCTACCGCAGCTTCCAGGATATCGCCGAGTTCCGCGACGCCATCGAGAGCCTGGAGGCAGAGCCACGGCAGCCGGCCAAGGGCGCCTGAGGCCCCGCCCCGCTCCGTGAGCGACCGCATCGACAGGGCGCACATGGCCCGGGCCCTGCAGCTCGCCGCCCGCGGACGCTTCCACGCAGCGCCCAACCCCCATGTCGGCTGCGTGCTGGTGAAAGACGGCCGGGTGATCGGCGAGGGCTTTTCGCAGCCCGCCGGCGGTCCCCACGCCGAGATCGAGGCCCTTGGCGCCGCCGGCGACGCGCGCGGTGCCACCGCCTACGTCACCCTCGAGCCCTGCAACCATCGCGGCCGCACCGGGCCCTGCAGCGAGGCGCTCATCGACGCCGGCGTGGCCCGGGTGGTGTTCGCCCTCGCCGACCCGCACCCGGCGGCGGGCGGCGGCGCGGCGCGGCTGCGCGAGGCGGGTATCGTCGTGGCTGGCGGGCTCCTCGAGGCCGAGGCGAAGGCGCTGGTGCGCGGTTTCTGGCTGCGGCACACGCGCGGCTGGGGGCGGGTGCGGGCGAAGCTCGCCAGCTCCCTCGACGGGCGCACGGCGATGGCCTCCGGCGAGAGCCAGTGGATCACCGGGCCGGCTGCCCGCGCCGACGTGCAGCGCCTGCGCGCCGCGAGCGGTGCCATCGTCACCGGTGTCGGCACGGTGCTCGCCGACGACTGCTCGCTCACTGTGCGTGAGTCGGAATTCGCCGGCACCGTGGGCGAGGCCGCGCTGAACGGCCGCCAGCCGCTGCGAGTGGTGCTGGATTCCGACCTGCGCACGCCGCCGGCGGCGAAGGTGCTGCGGGGCGGCGGCGAGACGCTGCTCCTGCATCGCGAGGGCCTGACCGCGGACGCCCCGGCCGACGGGGTGAGCCTCGCGGCGCTGCCCGCGTCGTCCGCCGGCGGCCTCGACCTCCACGCCATGCTGAAGCTGCTCGCGGCGCGAGAGGTGAACGAGATTCTGGTAGAATCCGGGCCCCGGCTCGCCGGGGCGCTGCTCGCGGCGGGGCTGCTGGACGAGCTCATCGTCTACCAGGCCCCCTGCCTCCTGGGCAGTGCAGGGCGGCCGCTGGTCGAGCTGCCCCTCGAGCGCATGGCCGACAAGGTGCCGCTGGCACTCGCGGACCGGCGCCGCGTCGGCGACGACTGGCGCCTGACCTTCACCGTCACGCAGGACCACTGAAGCAGACATGTTTACCGGCATCATCCAGGCGGTCGGCGAGATCGCGGCCATGGAGCCCAGCGGCGGCGACCTGCGCCTGCGCATCCGCACCGGCAAGCTGCCGCTGGACGACGTGGCCATCGGTGACAGCATCGCCGCCAACGGCGTCTGCCTCACGGTAACCGGGCTGCCCGGCGACGGCTACTGGGCCGACGTGTCCGTGGAGACGCTGGGCGCCACGACCCTCGGCGACCTGTCCGTCGGCGCCCGGCTGAACCTCGAGAAGGCCCTCACCCCGGCAAGCCGCCTGGGCGGGCATATCGTCAGCGGCCACGTCGACGGCGTCGGCGAGATCGTGAGCCTGGTCGAGGACGCGCGCTCCTGGCGCTTCGTCTTCCGCGCGCCGGCAGCGCTCGCCCGCTACATCGCCCACAAGGGCAGCATCTGCGTCGACGGCACGAGCCTCACGGTGAATGCCGTGAACGGCGCCGAGTTCGACCTCAACATCATCCCGCAAACCATGGCCGAGACCATCTTCGGCGCCTACCGGCCGGGCACCCGGGTCAACCTCGAGGTGGACCTGATCGCCCGCTACCTCGAGCGCCTGGTACTCGGCGACCGCGCCGCGGACCCGGGCGAGGCCGGGGTCACGCTGGCGTCCCTCGCCGAGCACGGCTACCTGCGCGGCTGACTGGAGTAGACCGTGAACGATCTCGTGATCGACCCCGTCGACGAGCTGCTGTCCGAGATCCGCCTCGGCCGCATGGTGGTGCTCCTCGACGACGATGACGCGACCCACAACGCCGGTGGCGTGATGGTTGCCGCGGAGCATTGCGAGGCGGACCACATCACCTTCATGGCCCGCCGCGCCCGCGGCCTGGTGTGCCTCGCTTTGACCCGGGAACGCTGCAGGCAGCTCGACCTGCCGCCCATGGTCGAAGGCGGCGGCGAGCACGCGAACTTCACCCTCTCCATCGAGGCGGCGCGCGGTATCGACACCGGTATCTCGGCGGCGGACCGGGCGCACACGGTGCGCGTGGCGGTGGCGCCGCACGCGCAGCCTGCGGACATCGTGCAGCCGGGCCACATCTTCCCCCTCGCCGCGACCCCCGGCGGCGTGCTCACCCGCGCCGGGCACACGGAGGCAGCGGTGGACTACGCGCGCCTCGCGGGGCTGACCCCCGCGGCGGTCCTCACCGACGTCCTCGGGGCCGACGGTGGCCTGGCCAGTGCCGCCGAGCTCGCTGCTTTCGCGCGCGAGCACAGCCTCAAGCTCGGCACCATCGCCGACCTCATCCACTACCGGCTCCTGCATGAGCGCACCATCGAGCGGGTGCGCGAGGGCGAGGTGGCCACGGCCCACGGCACCTTCCGGCTTACCGTCTACCGCGACAACAACGACGGCGAGCTGCACCTCGCCCTGTCCCGCGGGCACATCCAGCCGGACAGCCCGACCCTGGTACGGGTGCACACGCGCTCGACGCTGCGCGACCTGCTCGGCAGCCACCTGCGCGAGGGCAATTCCTGGGCACTGCAGGACGCGCTGGCGCACATCGGTGCCGCGGGCAAGGGCGTGCTCGTGCTGCTGGCGCGGCCGGAGAGCGAAGAGGCGCTGCTGCATAGCATCGACCTCGCCCTGGGCGAGGATCGGCCGTCGCCGCCGGCAGCCACCGACACCTACAACACCATCGGGCTCGGCTCGCAGATTCTCCGCGACCTCGGCGTCGGGCAGATCCACCTGCTTGGTGCCCCCATGAAGTACAATGCGATTTCCGGCTTCGGGCTGGAGGTGCTGGAAACGATACGCCCCGCGGCCAGCCAGCCGGGCGAGCCGCGCTAGCGGGGCAGCAAGGAGATGACCATGGACGCGATCAGGACCCTCGAGGGCGACTTCACCGGCGGCGACGGCCGCTATGCGCTGGTGGTTGGCCGCTGGAACAGCTTTGTGGTCGAGCACCTCCTCGACGGCGCCGTGGACACGCTGCGCCGCCACGGCGTCAGTGATAAACAGATGACCATCATCCGCGTCCCCGGGGCCTTCGAGATTCCCCTGGTCTGCGAGAAAGCCGCGGCCAGCGGCGACTACGACGCGATTATCGCCCTCGGCGCGGTGATCCGCGGTGGCACACCGCATTTCGAGCACGTCGCCGGCGAGTGCACCAAGGGTATCGCCCAGGTCAGCCTGCAGCACGGCCTGCCGGTTGCCTTCGGTGTGCTTACCGTCGACAGCATCGAGCAGGCGATCGAGCGCAGCGGCACCAAGGCCGGCAACAAGGGCGCGGAAGCGGCGTCCTCGGCGCTGGAGATGGTCAGCCTCCTCAAGCAGCTCTGAGCGTGGCCGGCCACGTCCCCAATCTCCTCGCCGCGCGCCGGCGCCGGGCCCGCCACTACGCCATGCAGGCCCTGTACCAGTGGTACATGGCCGGCGCGGCGCTCAACGTCATCGAGGCGGAGTTTCGCAGCGACTACGACTTCGACAAGGTCGACGGCGACTACTTCCACGCCCTGCTGCACGGCGTGGCCGCGGACGCCGACGGCCTCGATGCCGCCTTCGCGCCGCTGCTCGACCGCGCCCTTGATGACCTCGACCCCATCGAGCACACGCTCCTGCGCATGGGCACCTGGGAGCTGCGCGAGCGCATCGATGTGCCCTACAAGGTCGTTATCAACGAGGCCGTGGCGCTGGCCAGGAAGTTCGGCGCCACGGACGGACACAAGTACATCAACGGCGTGCTCGACAAGCTCGCGCGCGAACTGCGCAAGGTCGAGATCGGCGCCGGCGCCGGCGCCTGAGCCGGGCTCGAGCCATGTCCTCGAACGAGTTCGACCTGATCCGTCGCTATTTCTGGGGGCTCGGCGGTGGCGAGGCCATCCGTCTCGGCATCGGCGACGATGCGGCGCTGCTCGACCTGCCTCCCGGTGAAGTGCTCGTCGCCTCCGTCGATACGCTCGTCGAGGGCGTGCATTATCCCGAGGATACCTTCCCGGAGGACGTGGGCTACCGGGCGCTGGCCGTCGCCGCCTCCGACCTCGCCGCCATGGGCGCAAGCCCCCTGGCCTGCACCCTCGCTCTGACCCTGCCGGCGGCCGATGAACTGTGGCTGCAGGCGTTCAGCGAGGGCCTGGCCCGGGCCTGTGCGGACTGCGGCCTGCCGCTGGCCGGCGGCGATACCACCCGCGGCCCCGCCACGGTCATCACCATCCAGGTGTTCGGCGCCTGTCCCGCGGGCGCCGCCCTGCGCCGGGACGGGGCGCGCCCCGGTGACCGGGTCTGTGTCACCGGCACGGTGGGTGATGCGGCCGCGGCGCTGGCGATCCTTGAGGAGCGCTGGCACCCGGGGCCGGAAGCCGCCGCTGTGCTGCTGGAGCGTTTCAACCGGCCGACGCCGCGCCTCGCGCTCGGCGAGCGCCTGCGCGGCGCCGCGACCGCCGCCATCGACGTCTCCGACGGCCTGCTCGCGGACCTCGGCCACATCGCCGCCGCGAGCGGCGTCGCCATCGCGCTCGACAGTGCGGCCCTGCCGTTGTCACCTGCCCTGGCCGCCGCCGGTGAGCAGGGTCGCGCCTGGGCCCTCGGCGGCGGCGACGACTACGAGCTGGCCTTCACGCTGCCGGCGGAGGCGGCGTTACCCGAGGGCTGCACCCACATCGGCGAGGTGCGCGAGGGCAGCGGCCTCAGCGTTGACGGCGAGCCTGCCGACGCCAGCGGTTACCGGCACTTCTGATTCGGTCTACACTGGCAGACGTGGCAACGGGGAGCGCGCGCATGGATCGAGGCAGGCAGGAGCGACCGCGACTGCTGCAAAGCCCCGTGCAGCTGGCCGCCTTCGGCTTCGGCAGCGGCCTTTCACCGTGGGCCCCGGGGACCGTCGGCACCGTGCTTGCGGCGGTGTTCTACTGGTTTATTCTCAGCCCCCTGCCGCTCTGGGCCTACAGCGCCGTCGTGCTGGCGGCCTCCCTCGGCGGCATCTGGCTCTGCGGTGTCGCCAGCCGCCAGCTCGGCGTTCATGACCACCCCGGCATTGTCTGGGACGAGTTCGCGGGGCTTTGGGTCGCCCTGTGGGCCGTGCCGGCTTCGCCGCTCTGGCTCGCCATCGCCTTCATCGTCTTCCGCTTCCTCGACATCACCAAGCCCTGGCCCGTGAGCGCACTGGACAACAACGTCGGCGGCGGCGTGGGCATCATGGTCGACGATCTCGTCGCCGGGGCGATGACCTGTGTCACCCTGCACCTGGCGATCGCGGCGCTGAACGGCGCGGAGGCCCTGGCATGAGATCCCTCGTTTTCTTCGCGGCGCTACTCCCGGGCCTGCTAACAGCCCTGCCGGCCGCCGCGCAGGACAGCGTGCAGGTCGAGGCGCTCATGCCCGGCATGGCGGTGCTCACCATCGACGGTCGCCGGCATACGCTGCGCGAGGGCGACAGCGAAGCCGGGGTGCGCCTGGTCAGCGCCAACGGCAGGGAGGCCGTACTGGAGATCGGGGGCGAGCGCCGCCGCGCCGGCGTGTCCGACCGGATCGCCGGGGCCTACACGGAGCCTGAGAAGCGCTCGGTGACCGTGGCCCGGGACGAGCGCATGCAGTACCGGACCAGCGCCGCCATCAACGGTCGCCGCATGGAGGTGTTGATCGACACCGGGGCCAACGTGGTCGCCCTGAGCCGCCAGCACGCCGCTGCCCTCGGGATCAACGCGGAGGACGGCCAGCCGACCCGGGTCGAGACCGCCGGCAGCACGGTGGCGGGTTTCGTCGTCACCCTGGACAGCGTCGACGTCGGCGGGATCCGTGTCGACAACGTGCGGGCGACCGTGGTCGACGGGAACTTTCCGCGCACGGTCCTCCTCGGCATGAGCTACCTGCGTCACGTGCAGCTGTCGGAGCAGAACGGTGTCCTGTCCCTGACCAGCCGGTGGTGAGCGGTTGCTCGCCACGACCCCCCCTCCCTGCTAGACTGGCGCCCCTTTTCAGCACGGACCAGAGCGTGACGGTACGGTACGTCGAGTCGTCCCGGCTTCCCACGGACTGGGGCGTCTTCACGATGCACGGTTTCGAGGATCCCGCGGCCAACAAGGAACACCTGGTGCTCACCATGGGCGACGTCGGCGACGGCGAGCCGGTGCTGGCGCGCGTGCACTCCGAGTGCCTGACCGGCGACGCGCTCTTCAGCCTGCGCTGCGACTGCGGCAACCAGCTCGAGGCGGCCCTGAAGGCCATCGCCGAGGCGGGCCGGGGTGCGCTCTTCTACCTCCGCCAGGAGGGCCGGGGCATCGGCCTCCTGAACAAGATCCGTGCCTACAAGCTCCAGGACGAGGGCGCCGACACCGTGGAGGCCAACGAGCAGCTCGGCTTCGGCCCGGACATGCGCGACTACTCCATCCTCGGCCCCATGTTCGCCCACCTCGGCATCACCGGCGTCAACCTCATGACCAACAACCCGCGCAAGGTCGCGGCCCTGCAGGAACTGGGCATCGAGGTGCTGCACCGCCTGCCGCTGGAAACGCACAGCAACCCCCACAACGAGAAATACCTCCGCACCAAGGGCGCCAAGCTCGGCCACATGTTCGGGGAGTGAACCGCCCCCGTTCGGCCCGCCCCCGGGAAAACCCAAGGATGTGGCCTAGCGGTCGCGCTCGACAATGAAGCGGGCGAGGTCGCGGAGGTCGTCGCCGCGGTCGTCGAAGGGGCGCAGCGCGGTGAGCGCGGCGTCGAGCAGACCTGCCGCTTCGCGGCGGGCGCCGTCGATGCCGAGAAGACTGACATAGGTACTCTTGTTGGCGGCGGCGTCCTTGCCCTGGGTCTTGCCGAGGGTGGCGCTGTCGCTCTCCACGTCGAGGATGTCGTCCACTACCTGGAAGGCGAGGCCGATGTGCTCCCCGTAGCGGTCGAGCGCGGCGAGCTCCGCCTCCCCGGCGCCGGCGGCGTGCCCGCCGAGGGCCAGTGCGGCGCGGATCAGGGCGCCGGTTTTCAGGTTGTGCATCGCCTTCAGCGCGTCAAGGGTGAGCGCGCCGCCGGTGGCGCTGACATCGAGATACTGCCCGCCGACCATGCCCGGAAACCCGGAGGCAGCCGCGAGCACGTCGATCATCGCCAGGCGCCGGTCCGCATCGAGTCCCGGTGCGGCTGCCAGCAGGCAGAAGGCCTGCACCTGCATGCCATCGCCGACGAGGATCGCCGTGGCCTCGTCGTAGGCCCGGTGCAGCGTCGGCTGGCCCCGGCGCAGGTCGTCATCGTCCATCGCCGGCAGGTCGTCATGGATCAGAGAGTAGGTATGTACCAGCTCGATGGCGGCCGCGGCGTGCTCCAGCGCCGGCGCGTCGTCGCGGCCGAGGGCGCGGGCGGCCCGGTAGACGAGAATCGGTCGGATTCGCTTGCCGCCGACGCTGAGGGCGTAGGCCACGGCCTCGCGCAGGGCAGGCGCCACGGTGGACAGCTGCGTCTCCACCAGGGGGCGTGCGCTGCTTTCGAAGCGCGCCCGGTCGGTTCCCAGGGTCACGGGTCAGGCGTCCGCGTCGTCGTCCAGCGGACCGGCCGCGGGGTCGCCGTCGGCGTTCTCCGTGAGCTTCTGCACCTGCTGCTCCGCGTCGCGGAGCAGCGCCTGGGCCCGGCGTGTCAGCGTGATGCCGGCCTCGAAATCCTTCAGTGACCGCTCCAGCGGCTGCTCCTCGCCCTCCATGCGCGCGAGGATGGTCTCGATCTCGGCGATGGTGGCTTCGAGAGTGGCGGGGCTGGCGTCGGCGTCGGTTTTCTTGCGGCTGGGCATGGGGTGGGCGTCCTCTTTCTGACGCGCCGAGTATATCAGCCGTTCGCCCTCGCATGCCCCGGGCGGGCCGCCTGTTCTCTCGACGTGCCCGCCCGCCGGCTGCCGGCATGGCAGTCGGGACCCGCACCCGCGCGGTTCGCTCCGATCCCCGGGGCGGTGTGGCATAATCGCCGCCGCTGGAGGGAACGTGCATGGATGACAGGCAAGCGCTCTGCGACGCCTATCGCTACCTGGCCGAGCGCGGGCTCAACCGCGGGAGCACAGGCAACCTGTCCCTGCGCCACGATGGGGGTTTCTGGATCACGCCGAGCGGCGCGAGCGCCGCGCGGCTGGCACCGGCGACGCTGGTGTCCCTGGACGCCGCAGGTGAGGCGCTGTCCCCCGGTCGCCCGTCGAGCGAGTGGCGCATCCATCGCGACATCTACGCTGCACGGGCGGAGGTCGCGGCCATCGTGCATACCCACTCCCCGCATGCCACGGCACTCGCCTGTCTGCGGCGGGACCTGCCCGCCTTTCATTACATGGTTGCCATTGCCGGCGGGAGCGACGTGCGCTGTGCGCCCTACGCCCTGTTCGGCACCGAGGCCCTGTCGGCTGCCGCCCTCGAGGCGCTGGATGATCGCAAGGCCTGCCTGCTGGCCAACCACGGGCTCATCGCACTGGGTGCGGACCTCGAGGAAGCGGTCGCAATCGCCGAGGAGATCGAGGCGCTCTGCGGCCAGTTCCTCGCTGCCTGCGAGACGGGTGAGCCGGTGCTCCTGACCCGTGACGAGATGGCGGCGGTGATCGCGCGCTTCGAAAGCTACGGCCGCGCACCGGCGGCAGAGGATTGAGCCCGTGATGCAAACAGCCACGGCCGTCGAGACCCTGCGCCTCGCCGGCGACACCCTGGAGCTGCTGGACCAGCGCCGGCTGCCCGCGGCTGTCGAATGGGTGCGCTGCAGCCGCGCAGCGGACACGGCGGAGGCGATCCGCGCCATGGTCGTGCGCGGCGCGCCGGCAATCGGTGTCACGGCTGCCTACGGCATCGCGCTGGAGGCGCAGTGGCTGGCATCGTCAGCCGGGGAGTTCGGCAGCGGCCTCGAGGCGGGCTTCGCCGTGCTCGCCGCCAGCCGGCCGACGGCGGTCAACCTGTTCTGGGCCCTGGATCGCATGCGCCGGGTCTGGACCGAGGCCGGCGCGGCAGGGCCCGCTGCGGTCGCGGAGCGGCTCCTGGCCGCTGCAAAAGCCGTGCACGCAGAGGACGTGGCCGCTAACCACGCCCTCGGCAAGCACGGCGCCGCGCTGCTGCCCGACGGCGCCCGGGTGCTCACTCACTGCAACGCCGGTGCGCTCGCCACGGCGGGTCACGGAACGGCCCTGGGTGTCGTGCGCAGTGCCGTCGCCGCCGGCAAGCGTATCTCGGTGATCGCCGACGAGACGCGGCCATTCCTGCAGGGCGCACGGCTCACCGCCTGGGAACTGCAGGCCGAGGGTATCCCGGTGACGCTCATTACCGACAACATGAGCGGTCACCTGATGGCGCAGGGGGAGATCGACGCGGTCATCGTCGGCGCCGACCGGGTCGCCGCCAACGGCGACGTGGCCAACAAGATTGGCACCTACATGGTCGCGGTGCTCGCGCGCCACCACGGGATTCCTTTTTTCGTGGCCGCCCCGCTGTCGACGATCGACCCCGCCGTGGCCGATGGCAGCGCCATCCCCATCGAGGAACGGGGGCCGGAGGAGGTGACGGGATTCGGTGTCGAACAGTGGGCGCCGGCAGGTACTGCGGTACGGCATCCGGCCTTCGATATCACGCCGGCCGGCCTGGTGACCGCCCTGGTTACCGAGGCGGGGATCGTGGAGCGGCCGGACGCCGCCGCGGTCACCGCGCTGCTCAAAGCCGTATACCGGCGGCGGCCGTCCGGCTCGCCCGCAACGGCCTGATCGCCCGTGCTCGGCGACGCAGAGCTCGCACCGGCAGCCGACCGGCTGCTGCAGCTGGCCAGCCGTGCGCTGACCTGGCAGCGGCGCGACGGCAGTTTCCCGGCCGGGCACAACGGACCCCATGCCGAGCCGGAAACCCCGGTCCGGGTCACCGCGGGCTGGCTCTACACTTTCGCCTACCTGGCCAGCCGGGGCGAAGGCGCCTTCAGCGACGCGGCCCACAGAGCCGCCGATTACCTGCTGTCCAGCGCTGCCCGGCCCATGGGTGCCGCGTTCTACTGCCGCTACGACCCGCACAAGAATCTCGGCAACGGGCTTGTCGGCCAGGCTTTCGTGCTGGAGCCTCTGCTATTTGCAGCCTCCGTCCTGGGTCGACCGGATTGCCGGGAAGCGGCGGCGGCGGTACACGGGGCCCATTACTGGAACGAAGCCCGCACTGCCTGGCACGATCTCAACGTGGACGGCAGCCACGGTCCGCTCAATCCGACCTTCAACCAGCAGCTCTGGTTCGCCGCGTTGGGCTGCAGGCTGGATGACCGCGGGCGTGCCCGGGCAGAGCGCTTCGTCGATGATGTCGCAAGCCGGGTCCAGCTCTACCGGGACGGTGTGATCTACCACGACAGTTTCGCCTTCCGTCCCGTACCGCGCCCGGGCGATGGTCCGCGGGCGAGGCTGCGGGCTGCACGGGTGCGCTGGCGCAAGTGGCGCCGCAGACCGCGGCAGCGAAGCCGGTCGGTTGGCTACCACGCGTTCAACCTCGTCGCGATGACGATGCTCCGTGACGCGCTGCCGGCGCACGCGTTCTGGGACTCGGCGCGCTATCGCAGGCTCATGGCCGCCGCCGGCCGAGCCGCCTTTCGCCGGGCCTGTGAAGCCACGGACTACGCCTATCCCTACAACCCCGTTGGCTTCGAGCTCGCCTTCGTCGAGCGGAGCACGGGCATCGACCAGGCGGCGGCAGGCCACCTTGCCCACCAGATTGCGCTGCTTGAACTCGCCCCTGAACCAGCCATCGCGGGAGCCGCTGACCAGGCCACCGGGCTCGCGCGCAGCTACGAGCTGGCGCGGGTACTGGCGACGCCGGCCGGGGCGGCCTGGCCGGCCTGACAGCATGCCGCGGGTTTCCGTCATTGTGCCGACCTACCGCCATTGGCCGGCCCTCGCAGACTGCCTAGACGCGCTGGCGTCGCAGACGCTGCCTGCCGCTGCGGTGGAGATCCTGATCGTCAACAACGATCCTTCGGATCCCGTGCCGGCGTCACTGTGTCTGCCGGGCAACGCGCGGCTGCTCACTGAGGAGAAAGCGGGCTCTTACGCCGCGCGCAACCGCGCCCTTGGCGAGGCCCGGGGAGAGCTGCTCGCGTTCACGGACGCGGACTGCATACCCGCAGCAGACTGGTTGGAAACGGCGGTCGCCGCGATCAACCCGCAGGTGCCGCGCGTTGCAGGCGCCGTAGAGCTGGTCTTTTCCTCCGCCCGGCTGAACGCGGCCGAGTGCTTTGAGAAAGCGTTTTCCTTCCAGCAGGCGCGCTATGTGCGCCGCGGCACCGCGGTAACCGCGAATCTCATCGTTCACCGGTCGGTTTTCGAGCGCATGGGCCCCTTCGATGCACGACTGTTGTCGGGCGGCGACTTTGCCTGGAACCTCGCTGCGACGCGGGCCGGTGTGCCGCTGGTGTATGTGCCGCATTGCCGGGTGCGTCACCCCGCCCGCAGCAGCCGGGCCGCGCTATTCGAGAAACACCGTCGCATCGCCGGGGCGCAGGGATTTTCGCCCGGTGAGCGCCAGAGCCGCCTGCTGCTGGGGTTCCTGCCCTCCGTCTATGCAGTCCGGCAGCTCCGCGAGGACCGCGCCCTGGACCGGCGGGAGAAACTGCTCGCTTTCCTGACGCATTACCAGCTCAAGGCCTACCGCACCGCGATCGATTGCTCGGTCCGCCTGGGGTGGTCGCGTCCCGCCCGCCGCTAGCCTCGTGGGCTACACTGTGCCGACGCTTCCGGGGGAGGAACTGGACTTGAGGGAAGGCCTGCTGGCGATACACGAGGGCGATGGTACGACGGTAGCCTATGCGCCGCACCGTTAGTTGGCTACGGTCCCGGGCTGCCGGGGGTCCGCACCGGGAGCGGATTCTGCGCAATGCCGGCTGGCTCACCGCGCAGCGGGGCACCCGGCTGGTACTCGGTCTCCTTGTCGGGGCCTGGATGGCCCGATACCTGGGCCCGGCCGCCTTCGGAATCCTCAGTTTCGCCCAGGCCCTGGTGCTCATCCTGGGGGCGGTGGCGGGCCTCGGTCTTCGTGACGTGTCCATCCGCGAGCTGGTTCGCGACAGCGAACAGCAGGCGACCATCCTCGGCTCCGCCGCGGCGCTGCAGCTGGCAGGTGGGGCGCTGGCCTATGCACTGCTCGCAGCCGTGGTGCCCCTGCTGCGCCCCGAGGACGCCCTGGCGCAGTCGGTGATCCTGGTGGCCGGCATCGCTCTCCTGTTCCAGGCCGGCGAGGTCTCCAGCTACCTGTTCGATGCGACGGTGCGCGCCCGTTACGCGGTGATGGCACGGGTGCTGACCATGCTGCTGCTGGCCGCCGTTCGGGTGGCCTTGATCCTGCTCGAGGCGCCGCTGGTGGCTTTCGCCTGGGCCGCGGCGGCGGAGGCCGCGGTGCTCGCGTTTTCGCTGGGCGTCGCCCTGCAGTGGCGCGGCCTGCCGCTGCGCCGCCTGCGCGCGAGCAGTGAGCGCATGCTGCAGCACCTGCGCGAGGGCTGGCCCCTGCTCGTTACCGCAGTGGCTATTGTCCTGTCGCTGCGGATCGATCAGCTGATGCTCGAGGCCCTTGCCGGTGACGCCGCGGTCGGGCAGTACAGCGCCGCGGTCCGCATCGCCGAACCCTGCCTGTTTCTCGGTGGGGCGCTCCTGCGCAGCGCGCTGCCGCGGCTCCTGAGCCTCGAGGGTCACGCCTTTGAGGCGCGCTATGTAGAGATCCTCCGCTACCCGTTCTACGGCCTGCTGATGCTGGCGGTACTCATGGCGGCCGTGTCCGGCCCCCTGGTAGCGCTGTTGTTCGGCGCTGCCTACACGCCGGCCGCCGGCGCGCTCATGGTGCTGGTTTTCAGCATCCCGTTGAGCTTTCTCAACGTCGCCTCATCCCGCTACCTGCTGAAGCACCATGAACAGGGCGAGATCCTGCGGCGGCAGCTGCTGGGTCTCCTTATCAATGTCACCCTGAACCTGGTGTTGATACCGCGTCACGGGATCCTGGGAGCCGCAGCGGCGACGCTGGCTGCCGACCTCGCCATGGTCGTTCTGCCGGACTTGCGGCCCAGGTACTGGCCGCTACTGCGGCTCAAGGTGCGCGCGCTGGCCGGTATCGGCGAGCGTAGGCCGTGAAGCTGCTCAAGGCGCTTAGCATTCTCTCCCGGGCCTAATGGACCGCGCCGCGGAGCTGTGCTCAACGCGCCGACACGGCAGGCGGCGGATGATTCCGGCCTGACTCCCCGGAGTTGGATCCGCTGCCCTCCGAGATGGCCCGGTTGATCGCGTCGGCGTGCTGGAACTGAAGACTCGTGCTGCCGCCGGAGTCGGCCTCCACTGCGCGCCGGGCGGCGACGACCGTCTGCGGCAGTAGCCCGAAGTGTGCTGCGAAGAGCCGCTCCAGGCGCGACGCACCGCCGATATGCCAGCGACGGGCCAGTCCTTCCAGCGATGCCGCCGAGGGCCAGGGGCCGCTCGTGAGCTCGCGCAGGCAGTACTGCAGCCGCTGCTGCAGGATGAATGCGGCCACGCCGCCGTCCCGCTCGAACAGGCGGTAGACAGTGGCGCGGGAGCAATCGAAGTGCTCGCAGAGCGTACCGACGCCGAGTTCCGGATCCCGCAGGCGCTCGTTGAGCAGCGACTTCATGGCGGCCAGGCGTGAAGTGTTGGCGTACTGGGCGCGAAGGAGCAGCGGATGATTGCCCAGCAGCCCGTCGAGAAAGCCGACGAAGCCGAGGGCGACGCCGTGGGCACTGGCGGTATCCAGGTTCGGCAGCTGCTGCCAGAGCAGTTCCACCATGGTCGCCAGTTGCCCGCCCTCGGCGGAGCTGCGCTCCCAGCTGAGCGCGGGGATCTTGCGGTTGAGCAGCTTGCTGGCGGGGAGCCGGCTGCGCGGAATGCCGACGGTGATCAGGTCGCAGTCGCTGCTGTTGCAGGCCCAGGGCAGGGACCAGTCCGTGAGCAGCAGCGTGTCGGTGGTGGCGGTGACATGGTGCCGGTCGTCGATGCAAAGCGCCTGCCGGCCACGCTGCAGCATGCGCAGCAGGAGCCAGTCATTGCCGCCGCTGTCAGCCAGCGCCTGGCTGCGCTCATGTCGCGCGGCGGACATGCTCCAGCGGCTGAGCAGCAGCCCGTCGACGCGCCAGCTCTCCATATGGCGCTGCAGTGACCAGGGTGTGGTGAGCGGCGAGACCTCGCAGTGACCCTCCAGGGCGAGCCGGACGGCGGCCAGGTGCTGCGATGGCGGCAGCTTGTCTGCCTGGACGCAGAGACGCTGCAGCCCACGCTCCTTGCCTTCTACTGCGTATAACGTCATCCAGGCTCTCCCGGCACCGCTGCCGGCATGCTCGCCGCCCTTACTGGTAACATTTCCGCCATTACTGCCACCGCTTCGTTACACTTTTTTAATATTACGTGGCCCAGACCGGAACAGGTCAGCGGTTGATGACGGCGGGGGATGGTCCTGCAGTCAATCCGGGATAAAACAGCGGTTTGGTTGAGACGATCAATCGCAGGGCGCGGTCATCGCCCCGGGCGAGACAGGCAGCCTCAACGCCGCCTGCGGCTGGCGATCCATCCGTTGAGCACGTCGGCGTATTGCCAGTAGTCCTGCTCGCTGCGCAATGGCGGCTGCTTACGGCCGGCCGGCGCCTGTGCGCGCAGGGCCTCCTGCGGCGAGAGGCCGAACTGGGCGCGGAAGAGGCGGCTGAAGCGGTGCGGGTTGGTGAAACCCCAGGCCGAGGCGACCTGCTCGAGCACGCCCTTGGGCGGGCTCTGTATGCGGGTGAGTTCGCGCATGCAGGCGTGAAGCCGCTGGCGCTGTATGTACGAGGCGACGCCACCTTCGGCCTCGAACAACCGGTATACCGTGGCCCGGGAGCAGTGAAACCGCTCGCAGAGCGTCTGTACGCCGAGGCTGGGGTCGCGAAGCTGCTCGTTGACGAACTGCTTCATGGCGTCGGCGCGGGAGGTTTCCGCGTAGCGGTTGCGCAGCAGCTCGCCCTCGGCGAGGAGCAGGCCGCCGACGAGGCCGGTGAAACCGGCTGCCAGGGCGGCAGCCGCGTCGCGATCGAGCTGGGGCAGCCGTGACAGGAGATGCTCGAGCGCGTTGCCCAGGATCTCCCCCTGGGCGCTGCCCGGTGCCCAGCTGACTGCCGGCGTCCGCGCGCCCATGAGTTCCGCCGCCGGCACCTCGCTCCGCGGGAACGCGACCGTGACCAGTTCGTAGTCAGTCGCTACCGCGACGTGCGGGACACTCCAGTCCAGCACGCAGAGAGAGCCGGGCTCGAGGCGGACGTGGGTGCGGTCGTCGAGGGCCGCGGACAAGTTGCCGCTGCGCAGGTACCACAGCACGATCCAGGCATCGCCGCTGCGCTGGACGTGCTGGCTGGTGCGCTCGTAGCGGGTCGCACTCATGGCCTGGCGGGTGATGAGAAGGTCGCACAGGGTGCAGGACTTGATGTCGTCCAGGAACAGCCAGTCTTCCGTGAGAGGGATGACCTCACATTCGCCGGCGCAGACACGGCGCCAGAGCGCCAGGTGGTGCTTACGGGGGATCCGGTCTGCAGGAAACTCGCCGCAGATCACGCCATTGGCTGGCAAGCCATCCTTTGCCACGGGCCTCCCGGGCGGCTCTTCCGCTCCTCTTGCCGATACGAGGGAGTCTATCGACGCCCACGGACAAGTACAGGCGATGGAGCCCGGGTCCCTCAGGCCACGGCGAGTTTTGTCTCAGGGAGCCTGCCGGGGCGGGTTGCAGGCGTAGCGGGGCGGCGCGGCGGCCGGGTCGGTGCCGCCGCGGCGGGGCGTTTCAACGCTTGCCGGCGGATTCGATGAGGCAGCTTTCCTTGCTGTTGCCGGCATCGAAATGGGCCTGGAAAACCTTCGGCGCGCGGCCGCGGCCCGACCAGAGGTGTTCCTTGCCATCGACGACCAGCCGGTACTTGGGCTTGACCTTCGCACGCTTGCCGGCCTTGCCGCGGGCCTTTGTGGCCGTCTTGCGCTTGCCGGCCTTCTTTTTCTTCAGGTCTTCCGGGTCGAGACCCGTTTCCGCCAGCAGCTTGTTGATCTTGCGGATATTCGCCTCCCGGGCGGCTTCCTCTTTCTTCGCTGCCTTCGCTTTCTCGGCAGCGAGGACCTCGTTCAGGGCCTTGATGAGTTTTTCGAGCTCATCGATGGCGAGCTTGCGCGCGTCGGCCTTGAGCATGGTCTTGGAAGTCAGCAGGTCACGGAAGGTGGACATCGGTATATTCCTTTACTCTGGTATAGGCCGAAGATTATACACTTTGACCTCCAAATTAGTAATCATCGATTCCAGCGCGTAGAAACCATGGCTCGAGGCGAGAATAAATTCGGTGGCGCCCGTAAAAACTAATCGGAATACAAACGTGCAGGGGCGTTAAAGTATTTTCGGCGGCTGAATCCGTGCGATCCATCCGCCCGGTTAAACTATCCTTGCAATGCATTGAAACTCGTCTCTGTTATTCATGCATGACGTCGAGGCCATAGGCAGTCGATTGAGATTCCAGCTTTCCCCTGCCTGAGAATTAATAAGGCAGGGTTAATGCAAAGGCGGGAAACGATATAACCCGATACCGGGGGGAGGTATTTGCCGGGCCTTCGGGCCCGCCCGGTCGGCTCAGGCCTGGACCCGGATGGAGGCAACCGATTCCGTTTCGTCCTGATCGGTGTTCGGTCTTGCCAGCCTTACCAGCTGTTCCGCCGTCAGGCCGTGTCGTTCGCGCTGCTGTCCCTGCGAACCGTGCTCCACGAACTGATCGCGGATACCGGCGCGATGCACTGCTGCGACGATGCCTTCGCTGTCGAGGAACTCGCTCACCGCGGACCCGGCGCCGCCGGCAATCGCGTTCTCCTCGACGGTGAGGAATACCTTGTGGCCGCTGCTCAGTTCCCGGAGCAGGGCCTCGTCAAGCGGCTTCACCCAGCGCATGTCGACCACGGTGGCGCCCAACTGCTCGCCGGCCTCGAGCGCCTCCCGTAGCAGGGTGCCGAAATTCAGGATGGCGATGTCGGTGCCCGTGCGCACCACGACGGCCTTGCCGATCGGCATGGCCGTCATGTCGTCTTCGATAAGCGCCCCCGGCCCGGTACCGCGCGGATAGCGCACGGCTGCGGGCCCAGGATGCTGGTAAGCCGTGTAGAGCATCTGCCGGCACTCGTTCTCGTCCGACGGTGCACCGACCACCATGTTCGGGATGCAGCGCATGTAGGAGAGGTCGAAGGCGCCCTGGTGCGTCGGCCCGTCCTGACCGACGAGGCCTGCGCGGTCGATAGCGTAGGTTACATCGAGGTTCTGGATGGCGACATCGTGGATAAACTGGTCGTAGGCCCGCTGCAGGAACGTGGAGTAGATGGCCACCACCGGCTTCATGCCGTCGCAGGCCATGCCGGCGGCGAGTGTCACGGCGTGCTGCTCGGCGATGGCGACGTCGTAGAAGCGGTCCGGGAAGCGCCTGGCGAACTCCACCATGCCCGAGCCCTCGCACATGGCGGGGGTGATGCCGACCAGCTTGTCGTCCTTCTCGGCCATGTCGCACAGCCAGCGCCCGAATACGTCCTGGTACTTGGGCAGCTTGGGTTTCGGCTTGGCGGGCACCGGCATGGGGGCCGGCTTGTCGTCGGCCTTGGGCGCCTCGATCTTGTTGATCGCGTGAAAACCCACCGGGTCCTGCTCCGCGGGCTCGTAGCCGCGGCCCTTGCGGGTACAGATATGCAGGAACTGCGGACCCTTGAGGTCGCGCATGTTCTCGAGCGTCTGCACGAGCTGGGGCAGGTCGTGGCCGTCAATGGGGCCGATGTAGTGCCAGCCGAGCTCCTCGAACAGGGTGCCCGGGGCGACCATGCCCTTCATGTGCTCTTCCGTGCGCTTTGCAAGGTCCCAGGCCGGACGCATCTTCTTGAGGACCTTCTTGCTGCCCTCGCGCATGGTGATGTAGGTCTTGCTGGCCCAGATCTTGGCGAAGTAGGTCGCCAGGCCCCCGGTGTTGTAGCCGATCGACATCTGGTTGTCGTTGAGGACCACCAGCATGTTGGGACGCACGTCGCCGGCGTGGGCCAGGGCCTCGAAAGCCATGCCACCCGTGATGGCGCCGTCGCCGATAACGGCGACCACGCGACGGTCGATACCCTGCTTCTCAGCGGCCAGGGCCATGCCCATGGCGGCGGAGATGCTGGTGGAGGAGTGTCCGACGCCGAAGGTGTCGTACTCGCTCTCGCTGCGCTTGGGGAAGCCCGAGAGGCCGTCGGCCTGGCGCATGGTGTGCATCCGCTGCATGCGCCCGGTGAGGATCTTGTGGGGATAGGCCTGGTGGCCCACGTCCCAGACGATGCGATCATCCGGCGTATTGAAAATGTGATGGAGCGCGATCGTCAGCTCGACCACCCCGAGACCGGCACCGAAGTGCCCGCCGGACTGGCCCACGCTGTAGAGCAGGTAGGCGCGCAGGTCGTGCGCGAGCTGGTTCAGCTCTTCCTCGCTCAGGTCGCGGATGGAGCGCCCGGCGTCCACGGCATCGAGAAGCGGCGTGGCGGGGCGGACTGTCGGGATTTCTGCAAACATAGGTGAATAGTAGCGCATAATTCCGGCCCCTGTGACCCGTTATGCGTTCTGCCATTGATACGGATCAGTGATCCGTGGCGCCGATCCGTCCCGGTCGGTCTAGACGCTGTTGAGCGCCTCCCGCAGAACCATGGCCAGCCGCAGGTAGCCCGCCTCGTTCAGGTTGATCCCGTCGCCGCGGTAGAGCGCGGGATTCGGGCGCCCGTCCGGCCCGGCGAGGAGGTCGTTGGCGTCGATGAGGGCAACGCCGGGCTCGCTGGCGGTCCAGGCGGCCAGCGCTTCACTCATGGCCTCGATGCGTTCGTCGTCGCCCGGGTGCAGCGGCATCTTTAGCGGGGCGATCACGTAAACCATGGCCGTTGCCAGGTGACGCGCATTCAGGTCGACGAGGTCGCGGACCGCGGCCACGAGGTCGTCGGGCCGCTTGTCGTCCCGCAGGTGCAGGTCCGCATAGCTCGGCAACAGCACCAGGATCTCGGGACGATAGTAGCCGATCAGGCGGTCGTAGTAGTGGGTAATGTCCTCGATGGTCGCGTCGCCGAGGCCCCGCAGCAGCGTCGGGTGCGGGGCGAGCATGCCCGGCAGGTCGTCCCAGAGCGCAACACGCCGCCCGCCGACCACGAGCACCGGGTTCTCCGGGAGCGCAAGGGTCTCGTCCGCGCGGACGATGGCCTGCATTTCCTCTGCCCAGGCCTTCGGCGAAGGGTCCAGGTAGGCCCGGAACTCGCCGGAGACCAGCCAGGCGAGATGCAGCAGCGGCAGGCAGAGCAGGGTGCCGAAGAACATGCGTATGTTCTGCCACTCGAACATCAGCTGTCGCCTGGCCCCCGGTTCCCCCGCCCGCTCCGGAGTGTCGCCCAATCACCGGGATCGGGCAACGGCCGCCCTGTGACCCGCGTCGCAGCCCTGTAAAACAGCGCTGGCGCCGCGACGGGGTGGGGGTAGACTGTGCGGATGATCTACCAGCCTCACATCGGGGACGACGAGCTCTTCGCCGCGCAGCTGGAGATGCTCATGCAGAATGGCCGCGTGGCCAGCATGAGTTCCAACTTCATTGCGGCGCTGGCCGTCGTGGCGCTGCTCTGGCCCTACTTCGAGCTCACGCAGCTGCTGCTGTGGGCGTCGCTGGTATTGATCCTGCTGCTCCTGCGGTCCCTGCACATGAGCAACGCGCTGGCTGAACGGGCCTACCAGCGGGATCCGCGGCGCCTCTTCTGGCGCCTGATCTTCGGTGCGCTGGTGACCGGCGCGATCTGGTCGGTCACCTATATCGGCGTCGCGCCGCGGGTGCCGCTCACCATCCAGTATGTACTCCTGCTGATCATCGTGCTGATTACCACCATCTCGCTCGCCGTGATGGTCGTGGTCCGGGAGTATTTCCTGGTTTTTCTCTTCACCTCGCTGTTCCCCATCGGCTGGTGGAGCCTGGTGCATGTCTGGGAGCAGCCCCACAACCTGCTCGTCGGGCTGGTACTGCTTGCGGTCTGCGCGCTGTTGCTGGTGGTGAGCAACTGGATTCACGGCTCCTTCCGCTCGATGATCTCCCTGAGCTGGGAGCGGGAGGCGATGGCCCGGGAACTGGGCGAACTGACCGGATCCCTGCGCGACCGCAACCGCCAGCTGAAAGAGGCCCGGCGCCAGCTGACGGATCTCGCGAACATCGACGAACTCACCGGTCTCGGCAACCGCCGCCTCGTGAACCACGTGCTGCGCCAGGAGATCAACCGGGCCCGCCGGAACGGCGGCGAGCTCTCGCTTATCCTTATCGACGTGGACTACTTCAAGCTCTACAACGACACCTACGGCCACCCGGCGGGTGACGACGTGCTGCGGCGCCTGGGCGATATCCTCGCCAAGGCCACGAGCCGGGCGGGGGAGGTGGCAGGCCGTTACGGCGGCGAGGAATTCATCCTCATCCTGCCAGGGGCCGATGCAGCGATCGCCCGGCGCACGGCCGAGCGCCTGGCGGAGCTGGTCTACGAGGAGAACATCCCGCATCGCAGCTCCGGCAACAGCGACCGGGTGACGGTCAGCCAGGGGATTCTCACCGTGGCGCCGGACGGCGATATCGACCCGATCAATCTCATCGATGCGGCGGATGCAGCGCTCTACCAGGCCAAGGCCGAGGGTCGGAACCGGATGGTGGCGGCGTAGCAGGGCCCCTTCAACCCAAGGAACGGTTCAGCTCCCGGAGACATCCTTGAAGCGGTGGATCAGCCGCCGTTCCCGCTTGCTCGGGCGGCGGTTGGGGTTCGGCGTGATGCCGCCGGCGGCGCGTCGGGCGGCGGCCTCGGCCTCGCGGCGGGCGATGCTTTCGGCGCTCTCTTCGTAGAGCAGCCGCGCCTCGGGCGCGCCGCGGCGCTGGTCCGACACGGCGAGCACGGTGACCTCGCGGTCGTCCCAGCCCTGGCGGATGCGCAGTACATCGCCGGGGCCGATTTCCCTGGAGACCTTCACCCGCTGGCCGTCCATCTGCACCTTGCCGCCCTCGATGGCCGCCTTGGCGAGACTGCGGGTCTTGAAGAAGCGCGCGGCCCAGAGCCACTTGTCCACGCGCAGCCGGGTGAGACCCGGGTCGCTTCCGCCGCTACTCATGCCGCGACCCCGGGCATGATCTCGTCGAAGTGATGGATGCCCGGAAAGCGCGTATCCAGGCGCTTCTGCCGCTGGCTGTCGGGCTGCAGGAGGGTCAGCAGGTGGGCGATGCCGTACTCCCGGGCGGCCTCGAGCACGCTTTCCGTATCGTCGATGAACAGGGTGCGGGCCGGGTCGAAGGGATGCTGCGCCTGCAGCCGCTCCCAGAAGCGCTGCTCTTCCTTCGCGGCCTCGAACTGGTGCGATACGACCACGTCGTCGAACCAGGGGCGGATGTCGATCTCCGCCATCTTGATATCCAGGGTGACGGGGTGCGCGTTGGTCACGAGTACCACCTGCTTCGGGCTCTCGTGCAGCCGGCGCAGGAATTCCAGCGCGTGCGGGCGGATGCGGATCATGTGGCGGATCTCCCGCTTGAGTGCGGGAATGTCCAGGTCCAGGAGCTTCGACCAGTGGTCCAGGCAATACCAGGCCAGCGTGCCGTGCAGTTCGTCGAAGTGGCCGCGCATCCGCTCAAGGGCCTCTTCCGGGGAGATACCCTTGAGGTCTGCATAGCGCTGCGGCAGGTACTCGAGCCAGAAGTGGTTGTCGTAATGCAGGTCGAGGAGCGTGCCATCCATGTCCAGGAGGACGGTGTCGATGCTGTCCCAGTCAATCACGGTTGCTTGCTGCCCTCGGCTGTCTCCGGGTTACCGCACCATTATGCGGGTTTCGGCCCGGCGCTGCAGGGCCGGAGGGCGGGCCGGTGGTATGCTGACGGGGTGAAGGTAAGCCCATGACAGCCGGCCTGCATCCCACGGCCACCGACGCCCTGCTCGACCTCTGCGTTGCAGCGGGCGATGCCATCTGCAGCGAGTATGGCTCCAGCCGGGCAGACGAGTTCCGCGCCAAGGCGGACGACTCGCCGCTGACCCGGGCGGACATTGCCTCCCATCGCATCCTCGTCGAGGGGCTCGAACGGCTGGCCCCGTCGGTGCCCGTTCTCTCCGAGGAATCGAAACCGGCGGCCATCGCCGATCGGCGCAGCTGGGAGCGGCTCTGGGTCGTGGACCCGCTCGACGGCACGAAGGAATTCCTCGGCCGCACCGGCGAGTTCACGATCAACATCGCCCTCGTGGATCGACAGCGGCCGGTGCTCGGCGTGCTCTACCTGCCGCTGGAGCGCGCCGCCTGGGTCGGTGTGCCGGGGGAAGGTGCCTGGCGCTGTCTGCCCGACGGTGACGGCTGGGCCCGCTACCCGGTCAGCGCCACACCGCCGGCGCACGAGGGGGTGGTGGTGCTGGCCAGCTGGCGTCACCGCAATGCCCGCCTCGAGCGCGCCATCGCCTATCTCGAGGCTGCGGCGGGGCCCGTGCAACGGTTGAACAGCGGCAGCGCGCTCAAGTTCGTGCAGCTGGCGGCGGGGCAGGGGGATGTCTACCCCCGCTTTTCGCCCTGCAGCGAGTGGGACGTCGCGGCCGGACAGGCGCTGCTCGAGGCTGCCGGCGGCGCCGTACTGGGGCTGGATGGGCAGCCGCTCCGCTACAACGCCAGGGATACGCTCCTGAGCCCCCACTTCCTCGCGGTGGCCGACCCGTCGCTGCCGTTGTGGCGGGAGCTGCTGGCGCAGCTGTGAGCGCGGGTGCCGGTCATCCCGCCCGGGTGGTCGGGTCCTGGCGCCCCCGCCGCGACATGCCTGCCCCTATTTCTGTCCCCCGGGCGGAGAGGTATAGTGGGTGTCCCCAAGTGGCCGGATACAGCAACATGGTGCAGCATGATGAAATGGCCGCCCGGTAAGGGCGGACCGAACGGCGAGGCGGCGGCGAACGAGACGCTCACGCCGGCCATGCGCCTCATGCAGCTCCAGGCCCGGCACCGGGCGCTGGATAACAAGATTACGGAAATGCAGGGCTTCCCCTACCAGAACCAGATCCTGCTGCAGCGCCTGAAGAAAGAGAAGCTGCGCCTGAAGGATGCCATCGCCCGCCTCAAGGACGAGATGATCCCCGACCTGGACGCCTGAACCATGGACCTGGTCGTATACGCCGTACCCCTGTTCATCGCCGCCATGCTCGTCGAGCTGGCCTGGGGGTTGCGCGCGGGTCGCAATACCTACCGCGTCAACGACGCCGTCGGCAGCCTGTTCCTGGGCACGCTCAGCCAGGCCCGCCGTTTCGTTACCCTCGGCGTCGGCGGCCTCGTCTACCACTGGGTGGGTGAGACCCTTGCCATCGCCCGGCTCGACGCCGGCCACTGGGGCACCTGGGTCTTCGCGTTCGTCCTCTACGACTTCTGCTACTACTGGCTGCACCGCCTGGGCCACGAGCGCACGATCCTCTGGGCTGCGCATGTCGCCCACCACCAGAGCGAGGACTATAACCTCTCCACGGCTCTGCGCCAGACCAGCACCGGCTTCCTGCTCGGCTGGATCTTCTACCTGCCGCTGTTCTTTGCCGGGGTGCCGGCCGAAGTCTTCGTCACCGTCGGTTCCCTGAACCTCATCTACCAGTTCTGGGTGCATACGCAGCACGTGGGCAAGCTCGGCTGGTACGAGTGGATTTTCGTGACGCCCTCCAACCACCGGGTGCACCACGCCCAGAACGACCGTTATGTCGACCGCAACTACGGCGGCGTGTTCATCCTCTGGGACCGGCTTTTCGGCACCTTCCAGGAGGAACTCGACGACGAGCCCTGCATTTATGGCATCCGCGGCCCGATCCACAGCTTCAACCCGGTGAAGGCGTTGACCCATATCTACATCGACATGGTTCGCGACAGCTGGCGGGCAGAACGCTGGGGCGACAAGCTCAGGGTCTGGGTGGCGCGCACCGGGTGGCGCCCGGCGGACGTGGAGGCGGCGGACCCGCGGTCCAAGCCCGATCTCGCCCGCTTCGAGCGCTACGACCCGGCAGTGGCTGCCGGCGTGCCCGCCTACGCGCTCTGCCAGCTCGTCGCCGTGGTGTTGCTGCTGGCCTACATGCAGTGGACGACCCTCGGCTACGCCCAGGGCGTTGTCCTCTGGGCGGTGATGATCGCCACGACGGTCACCACGGCCTTCTGGCTGCAGGCCATGGCGCCGCACCGTGCCGTGGGCTGGGATGCGCTGCGACTGTTGGCCGTCGCGCCCGCGCTCGCGTGGGCCGGCGCCGGTTCGCTGCCCTTCCTCGCCGCGGCAGCGGCCTACCTGGCGGCGAATGCGCTCGCGCTGCCCTGGCTCTGGCGGCGGGCACCGCTGCCCGCGCCCGCGGCGCCTACCCCCTAGCTTCCGACCGCTCAGGTCGCTCCAGTACCCGCAGGGCGTGGGTGCCGAAGCCGGCGCCCGCCTCGGCGAACAGGTTGAAGGTGGAGATACCCTTGCTCTCGAGTTCTTTCGCCTCTTCCGCGAAGCGCACCACCGCCGCCACGTCGCCCCGGTAGCCGAGGCCGTCCAGCAGGCGCACCACCAGCATGTTCTCCTGGTGGTTGGTGAGCGCGAGCAGGATCAGTTCCACCTTGTCGAGGTCCAGGCGCGCCCAGAAGTCCGGGTCCGACGCGTCCGCGGCCTCGACCCGCCGATGCATGGCACGGTGCACGGCCAGCTTGCGGTCGTTGTCGTCCACGCCCAGGACCTGCCAGCCATAGCGCTGGGCGAGGGTCTCGTAGGCGCCGGTGCCGATGTTGCCCATACCGAGCACCAGCACCTTGACGGCGCGGGTATCGCCGTGCGTCGCCCGCACCCGCGTCGACTCGAAGCGGGCCAGCCGTGCCCGGTGACGCCGGTAGAGGCTGTGCGAGAGACTGTTCAGGGGAGCGGCCAGGGTAAAGCTGACCGCGATCGCGATCGACAGGGCCGCACTCCATGCCGGCTCCACCCAGCCGGCGCTGGCCGCGACGGCCACCACGATTAGGCCGAACTCCGAGTGATTGGCCAGCGCGTTGGCCGCGAGCAGCGCCGTGCGCGGCGGTGTATGCAGCCAGGTGAGCAGGGGGAAATAGAGCAGGGGTTTCAGGAGCGCCAGGGCGCCCAGGACCGCCGCCAGCAGCATCACCTCGGGCGTGGGCCAGCCGCCGAGACCGATGGACAGGAAAAAGCCCACTAGGAACAGGTCCTTGAACAGCATCAGGTTGTAGGACAGCTCCTTTGCCTTCTGGTCTCCGGCGAGCAGGGCGCCGATGAGCAGAGCGCCGAGGTCGCCCTTGATACCCACGGCCTCGCAGAGGCTCGCGGTGCCGAACGCGAGAGCGAGACCGAACAGGGTGAACAGCTCACCGTGTCCCGCCAGGGCAAGCAGCCGCAGCAGCAACGGGCGCAGGGGAATCGCCAGCAGCAGGAGAAGAGCCGCCGGCTGCGGCACCTTGCCGGTGGTGAAGGCGAGGAAGAGCACCGCGGCCAGGTCCTGGATGATGAGGATGCCGATAGCGAGGTTGGCGTGGCGGGAGGCCATCTCGCCGCGCTCCTGCATGATCTGGATGACGAAGACGGTACTCGAGAAGGTAAAGGCGAAGGCGATCACCAGCTTCGCGCCGAGGTCCAGCCCCAGCTGCGGGAACAGCTGCGCCACGCCCCAGAGCACGCCCAGAAAGAACCCCTGCGTGGCCGCCATATGCAGCAGCGTCGTGCCCCAGATGTGGGTTTTCAGGAGGTCCCTGAGCTGCAGCTTGAGGCCGATCGTGAACAGCAGCAGGGTTACGCCGAGGTCTGCGAGCGTCGCGAGGATGGTCCCGCCGTAGACGTCCAGCTCGTGCAGTACGAAGCCGGCAGCGAGGTAGCCCACCAGCGCCGGCAGGCCGACGGCCCGGGCCAGCATGCCGGTAGCCAGGGCGGTGAGAATAATGAGCGGATCGATCATGGCGCCGGCGTGTGACGGGCCTGCCAGAGCAGGCCGAGCGCGCAGACTGCGACCAGCAGGTCGACCCCCGTGCGCAGCTGCTCCCAGCTGAGGACCGGGACGGGCGCAAAGGCGAGCCAGGCGCGGGCGCCGCAGACCGCAGCCGCCAGGGCCAGGGCGAAGCGGGATACGCCGAACAGCCCGAGGCCGAGCAGGAGGTAGCAGCCTCCGGCCAGCGCCGTGAGCAGCACCGGCGCCCCGAGGTCGAACACCCAGAGCATGGCCACCTGCGCGAGCCCGGCCGCGGTCACGACGGTGGCGGTGGCGGTGCGCAGCGGTGGTGGCGTGGTCACGGGCATGGCCGGGAAGGTAGCACAGGCCATGGCAGCGGAGGAGTCCGCCCTGGACCGGTAGCGGAGCGTGGTCGCTGCGGGCGGCGCCTCGAGGCGCGCCGGTCGCTGCGCCGCTCAGTTGCCGCTTCGGGCCCGGGCGACCTTCGAGCCGCTCGGCCGCCCGAGGAACCTGCTGATGCTGTTGCCAGCGTCGATGAGCCGGTCGAGATTCACGCCGGTGTCGAGGCCAAGGCCTTCGAGGAGATAGACCACGTCCTCGGTGGCCACATTGCCCGAGGCGCCCGGCGCGTAGGGGCAGCCGCCCAGGCCGGCCACGGAGGCGTCGATACGGCGGATGCCCCGGTCCACGGCGGCGAGGATGTTTGCGAGCGCCTGGCCATAGGTATCGTGGCAATGCACGGCGAGCCGGTCCGCGCCGAAGGCGCCGACCAGTTCCTCCAGCAGCGCGCGCATGCCGCCCGCGGTACCGACACCGATGGTGTCACCGAGGGACACTTCATAGCAGCCGAGCTCGAGCAGGTCGGCGGTAACCCCGGCGACCGCCGCCGGGCTGACGGTCCCTTCGTAGGGGCAGCCCAGCACGCAGGAAACGTAGCCGCGCACGGGGATGCCGGCGGCTGCCGCCGCGGCCACGACCGGGCGGAAGCGCTCGATGCTCTCGGCGATGCTGCAGTTGATGTTCTTCTGCGAGAAGCTCTCCGAGGCCGCGGCGAACACCGCGACCTCATCGGCCCCGGCGGCCACGGCGCGCTCGAAGCCGCGCAGGTTCGGAGTGAGCGCCGTGTAGCGGACCCCGGTCCGGCGCGCGATGGCGGCGAACAGCGCCTCGCTGTCGGCCATCTGCGGGATCCACTTCGGGTTGACGAAGCTGCCCGCCTCGATCACGGAAAGCCCCGCGGTCGCGAGGTCCTCCACGAGCTGCTGCTTCACTGCCAGCGGCAGTTCGCCGGGCTCGTTCTGCAGGCCGTCGCGTGGGCCGACCTCGACCAGCGTGGCGCGGTCGCCGCTCATGCCGCCGCCTCCGCCGGGGTGAAGTCCACCAGTGCGGCGCCGCCGTCCACGAGGTCGCCGGCAGCGAAGCGGAAGCTGTCCACGGTGCCGTCCACCGGTGCCTTTACCGTGTGCTCCATTTTCATGGCCTCGAGGATCATCAGCGGTGTACCGGCGCTTACCGCAGCGCCGGGCTCGGCGAGCAGGGCGATCACCCGGCCGTTCATGGGTGCGGTCAGGCCCGCGAGGGCGCCGGCACCGCCGCCCTCGCCGGTATCCGGTGCAATGACGTGGAAGGGGCAGGCCCGGTCCGGGAAGAACAGGGTCCAGCCCGGGGACGCCTCTACCAGCAGGGCGCGCTGGCGGTGGCCGTCCAGGGTCAGGTCGAGCTCGAGAGTGCCGCCGCCGGCGGCCCGCGGCGAGGCCCCGGTTGCCGTAGGTGCCGCTGCCACCGGGACGGCTCCCACGGCCAGTGCTTCCCCGGCTCCGGCGAGCGGTGCGTCCTCGCCTGGATCGGGGCTGGCGCCGTGGATGCGGTACTCGCCCGCGCCGAGGTGCTCCACGGTCACGCTGTGGTCCCCCCCGTGGCAGTGCAGGATCATCGGCTGCCGGTGCAGGGCATTCATGCGCCAGCCGCCCACCGCCGCCCAGGGACTGTGCGGGTCGCCGGCGGGCGCGCCGGTCGCCTCGGCCTGCCGGCAGGCGAGGGCGGCAGCGCAGGCCGCGACATCCCGGGTGACGGTGCCGGGTGCGTCGCGGAAGATCGCCGCGCGGTGGCGCTCGATGAAGCCCGTGTCGAGCTGCGCCTCGCGGAAGGCGCCGGTGGTCGCGAGGTTGTAGAGGAAACCGAGGTTAGTGACCGTGCCGGCGGTGCGGTAGGCGCGCAGGGCGCCGGCGAGGCGGTCCAGGGCCCGGTCCCGGCTTTCGTCCCAGACCACGAGCTTGGCGATCATCGGGTCGTAGTGCATCGAGATCTCGTCGCCGCTGCGCACGCCGCTGTCCACGCGCACGTGCCGGTCCTCGGCCGGGGGCGCGTGGTAGGTGAGGCGGCCGGTGGCCGGCAGGAAGTCCTGCTCTGCATCCTCGGCGTATACGCGGGCCTCGATGGCGTGGCCGCGGAGGGTGATCTTTTCCTGTGCCAGCGGCAGCGGCTGGCCGGCAGCGACGCGCAGCTGCCACTCGACGAGGTCCTGCCCCGTGATCAGCTCGGTCACCGGGTGCTCTACCTGCAGCCGGGTGTTCATCTCCATGAAGTAGAACTGGCCGTCCTCGTCGAGGAGAAACTCGACGGTGCCCGCGCCGCGGTAGTCGATGGCCTTGGCCGCGTCCACGGCCGCCTCGCCCATGCGCGCGCGTAGGGCGGCATCCACCCCCGGTGCCGGCGCCTCTTCCAGCACCTTCTGGTGCCGGCGCTGCACGGAGCAGTCGCGCTCGGCCAGGTACACCGCGCCGCCGTGGCCGTCGCAGAACACCTGCACTTCCACGTGCCGCGGCCGGCCGAGGTACTTCTCCACCAGCATGCGCTCGTCGCCGAAGCTCGCTGCCGCCTCGCGCTTCGCCGCGGCCAGCGCGTCGTCGAAGGCCGCCGCGTTCTCGACGACACGCATACCCTTGCCGCCACCGCCGGCGGTCGCCTTGAGCAGCACCGGGTAACCCATGGCATCGGCGGCCCCGCGCAGCGTCGCCATGTCCTGGTCGTCGCCGTGGTACCCGGGAACCAGCGGCACACCCGCCGCCTCCATGATCTGCTTCGCCGCTGACTTGCTGCCCATGGCCGCGATGGCGCTCGCCGGCGGCCCGATAAACACGACGCCGGCGGCCTCGCAGGCCTCCGCAAACGCCGCGTTCTCCGACAGGAAACCGTAGCCCGGATGAATCGCCTCGGCCCCGGTGCGCCGCGCCGCGTCGAGCACCGCATCGCCGCGCAGGTAAGATTCCCGCGCCGGCGCCGGCCCCAGGTGCACGGCCTCGTCTGCCAGCTCCACGTGCAGGGCCTTCGCATCCGCGTCGGAATAGACGGCGACGGTACCGATGCCCAGCTGCCGGCAGGTGCGGATCACCCGGCAGGCGATCTCGCCGCGGTTGGCGATGAGTATCTTGCGGAACATCTCAACTCTCCTCGCGGTTCCCGGCGGGCCCGCGCCAGGCCGGCGCGCGTTTTTCCAGGAAGGCCGACAGCCCCTCCTGCCCTTCTTCGGAGACGCGGATGTGCGCGATGCGCGCGCAGGTGTCCTCGATGAGCGCCGGTGTCAGCGCAGCCCCGGCCACGCTGCGCACCAGGTCCTTGGCTGCGCGCTGCGCCGCCGGTCCGCCCGCGAGCAGTTCGTCGACCAGCGCCGCGGTGCGCGCCTCCAGCTCGTCGTCCGCGCAGGCCTCACTCACCAGCCCCAGCCGCAGCGCCGTGGCGGCGTCGAAGGCCTCCCCGGTCAGCATGTAGCGGCTCGCCGCGCGCTCGCCGATGGCCCTGACGACGTACGGCCCGATGGTCGCGGGGATGAGGCCGATACGGACCTCGGACAGCGCAAAGCGCGCCCGCTCCCCGGCAAGCGCCATGTCGCAGCAGCTCACCAGCCCCACGGCCCCGCCGAACGCGGCCCCCTGCACGACCGCCACGGTGGGCATGGGCAGCCGGTACAGGTCCTGCAGCATACCCGCCAGCTGCTCGGCATCTTCCATGTTGTGCCCGTAGTCGTACTCGGCCATGCGCCGCATCCACGCAAGGTCTCCCCCGGCGGAAAAGTGCTTCCCCGCCCCGCGCAGCACCACCACCCGCACGCGGTCGTTCTCGCGCAGGCCTTGGAATGCTTCCCGCAGTTCGCAGATCACCCCATCGTCAAAGGCGTTGTGCTTGTCCTGGCGGTCCAGGGTGATCGTCGCGATGCCTCGGTTGTCGATGCTGGTTCTGACGCTGGTTTCAGTCATGGGCTGGATTCCATCGCGATTCTGAAGTTGCCTGAGCTGCACCCTTCGATGACGGCGCCAGGCCTGGGAAAACCCCTTCGGGATACGCTACAAGCACATCCATGTGCGCTCGGCGCGAGCCATCCATGGCTCGCGACGATCCCGAAGGGGTTTTCCCAGCCCTGTCGCCTCCCGCCGTGCTATTCCCTTGGCGTGGGCTGGTTTCGGAGGGAGATGAACTGCCGCGCTTGATGTTGGCAGGGCCGGCCAACGATAGGTGTTCGAAACTGCTATGCATGAAGATGGCAGGGCCCGCCGGCGGTGCGGGAGAGGGTGTGTGGGACCGTCGCCGGCCATGGATGGCCGGCGCCGAGCGCACATGGATGTGCTTGTAGCGTGTCCCACACACCCTCTCCCGCGGCGCCGGCAACCTTACGAAGTACCGTTCTGCAACGCTGAGCAGCCTCGAATCCCGCGAGATCAGCATTTCGAGAGGCCTCGCCCGCACTTGGTGTAAACCCACGGTGTCACATCCGAAACACCCCGAACCGCGACTCCGGTATCGGGGCGTTGAGGCTGGCGGAGAGGGCGAGGGCGAGGACCGTGCGGGTGTCCGCCGGGTCGATGACGCCGTCGTCCCAGAGGCGGGCGGAGGCGTAGTAGGGGTGGCCCTGGGCCTCGTAGCGGTCGAGGATCGGTTGCTTGAAGGCCTGCTCCTCCTCCGGGGTCATGGCCTTGCCTTCGCGGGCGAGCTGGTCCTGCTTCACCGTGGCGAGCACGCCGGCGGCCTGCTCGCCGCCCATCACCGAGATGCGCGCGTTCGGCCAGAGGAACAGGAAGCGCGGGTCGTAGGCGCGGCCGCACATCGCGTAATTCCCGGCGCCGAAGGAGCCGCCGATTACCACCGTGAACTTGGGCACGTCCGCGCAGGCGACCGCGTGGACCATCTTCGCGCCGTGGCGCGCGATGCCGCCGGCCTCGTACTGGCGGCCGACCATGAAGCCGGTGATGTTCTGCAGGAACACCAGCGGGATCCGGCGCTGGGCGCAGAGCTCGACGAAATGCGCGCCCTTCACGGCGGACTCGGAGAACAGGATGCCGTTGTTGGCGACGATGCCCACCGGGTAGCCGTGCAGGCGGGCGAAACCGCAGACCAGGGTGTCGCCGTAAAGGGCCTTGAACTCGTCGAAGTCCGAGCCGTCGACCACACGGGCGATGACCTCGCGCACGTCGAAGGGCCGGCGCGTGTCCGCGGGGATGAGGCGGTACAGGTCCTCGGCGGGGTAGGCCGGGTCGACCGGGTCGGCGACGTCGAGGGTGACCTGCTTGCGCCAATTGAGGCGGGCGACGGCGCGGCGTACCAGCTCGATGGCGTGGGCGTCGTTGTTGGCGTAGTGGTCGGTGACGCCCGACTCGCGGCAGTGCACGTCGGCGCCGCCGAGGGTCTCCGCATCCACCACCTCGCCGGTGGCGGCCTTCACCAGCGGGGGGCCGCCGAGGAAGATCGTGCCCTGCTCGCGGACGATGATCGATTCGTCGGCCATGGCCGGCAGGTAGGCGCCGCCGGCGGTGCAGGAACCGAGTACCGCGGCGATCTGCGGAATGCCTGCGGCGGACATGCGGGCCTGGTTGTAGAAGGCGCGGCCGAAGTGCTCGCGGTCCGGGAAGACCTGGTCCTGCAGGGGCAGGAAGGCGCCGCCGGAGTCGACGAGGTAGAGGCAGGGCAGCCGGTTCTCGGCGGCGATGCGCTGGGCCCGGTCCTGCTTCTTCACGGTGAGCGGGTAGTAGGTGCCGCCCTTCACCGTGGCGTCGTTCACGAAAATCATGCACTCCACGCCCTCGACCCGACCGATGCCGGTGATCAGGCCGGCGCCGGGCACGTCGTCGTCGTAGACCTCGTGGGCTGCGAGCTGCGACAGCTCGAGGAACGGCGTGCCCGGGTCGAGGAGGGCCTCCAGGCGCTGGCGCGGCAGGAGCTTGCCGCGCTCCACGTGGCGCGCCCGGGCGCGCTCGCCGCCGCCCCGGGCGAGGCGGGCGACGAGTGTGCGCAGGTCGCCCACCTGGGCGCGCAGGGCCTGTTCGTTGGCGTCGGCCTCGGGGCCGGCGAGGTCGGCCTGGCTGATGAGGGTCGGCATGGTGTCGTCCTCAGGCGGAGGCGTTGAAGAGTTCGCGGCCGATGAGCATGCGGCGGATCTCCGAGGTGCCGGCGCCGATCTCGTAGAGCTTGGCGTCGCGCAGCAGCCGCCCGGCGTTGGACTCGTTGGTGTAGCCGAAGCCGCCCAGGGCCTGGATGGCCTCGAGGGCGAGCTGGGTGGCCTTTTCGGCGGTATAGAGGATGACTGCGGCGCAGTCCTGGCGGGTCTCCTCGCCGCGGTCGCAGGCGGCGGCCACGGCGTAGAGGTAGGCGCGGCAAGCGTTGAGGTCCGCGTACATGTCGGCGAGCTTGCCCTGCATGAGCTGGAAGGTGCCGATGGGCTGGCCGAACTGCTCGCGGGTGTGCAGGTAAGGCAGCACCTCGTCGATGCAGGCCTGCATGATGCCCACGGGGCCGCCGGAGAGCACGGTGCGCTCGTAGTCGAGGCCGGACATGAGGATCTTCACGCCCTCGCCTTCGCCGCGCATGACGTTCTCGGCGGGTACGCGGCAGTCCTCGAAGACCAGCTCGCAGGTGTTGGAGCCGCGCATGCCGAGCTTGTCGAGCTTGGGCGAGCGGGAAAAGCCCGGGAAGTCGCGCTCGACGATGAAGGCGGTGATGCCGCGGGCACCGGCGGCCGGGTCGGTCTTGGCGTAGATGACGTAGACGTCGGCGTCCGGGCCGTTGGTGATCCACATCTTGTTGCCGTTGAGCACGTAGTCGTCGCCGTCGCGGCGGGCGGCGAGCTTCATGGAGACGACGTCGGAGCCGGCATTGGGCTCGGACATGGCCAGCGCGCCCACGTGTTCGCCGGTGCAGAGCTTCGGCAGGTACTTCGCCTTCTGTTCCTCGCTGCCGTTCTTCTGGATCTGGTTCAGGCAGAGGTTGGACATGGCGCCGTAGGACAGGCCCACGGAGCCGGAGGCGCGGCTGATTTCCTCCATGACCACGCTGTGCGCGAGGTAGCCCATGCCGCTGCCGCCGTAGGCTTCATCCACGGTGATGCCGAGGAGGCCCAGCTCGCCGAACTTCGGCCAGAGGTCGGCCGGGAACTCGTTGTCGCGGTCGATCTGCGCGGCCCGCGGGGCGATCTCCTTCTGGCAGAACTGGTAGACGGACTGCCGCAGCATGTCGATCTCTTCGCCCAGGCCGAAGTTCAGGGTGGGGTAGCCGGTGTTCATGCGTGTCTCCTTGCGGGGCTGGCGGTGGCGGCGGCGCGCGCGCTGTCCTCGGCGCGGCGGTCCTCGAGGGCCTCGCGGCAGAGGCGCTCCACCTGGTCGAGGCTTTCGAGCATGGCGTCGAGGTCGGCACGCTGGCGGAGGAGCCGGGTCCGCCGCTCTGCGATGCGTTCGATGAGAGAGGCGAGCTGCGCGGCGTTGCTGGCGCCGGGCTCGTACATGTCGATGATCTCGACGCTCTCGGCGAGGGAAAGGCCGATGCGCTTGCCGCGGAGGATCAGCTTGATACGCACCCGGTCCGCCGGGGTATAGCGGCGCTGGCGGCCTTCCCGGCGTGGGTGGATGTAGCCCTTCTCTTCATAGAAGCGGATGGTCCGGGTGGTGATGCCGAATTCCCGGGCCAGCTCCGAGATGCTGTAGCTGCGTTCGCCCATGGCCCTGCCTGCGTCAGCGCGATAGGCGGAAGTCTAGATCACGTTTACGTTAACGTAAAGCAAGGCGAGGGCGTGCGGATACAGGCCGAGGTCCCTTGCGGTACGATGCGCGCTCCACGGCAAGGCGCGATTCCATGGCCCAGGCAGACCTGATCAGGCGGCTCGCGGACGGCGAGTTCCACTCCGGCGAAGTGCTGGCCGGGGAGCTCGGCGTCAGCCGCACCGCGGTGTGGAAGCAGCTCGCCCACCTCGATGCCCTGGGTATCGAGCTGGAATCCGTGCGCGGCCGCGGCTACCGCATCCCCGGGGGGCTCGACCTGCTCGACGAGGCCGCCGTGCGGGCGGCCCTGCCCGCGGAGGCCGCGGCACTGCTGGCCGGGCTCACGATCGTCGACAGCGTGGATTCCACCAACGCCGCGCTCCTGCGCGAGGCACCCGACCCGGTCGGTCTCGCCCGGGTCTGCGCCGCCGAGCGCCAGCTCGCCGGGCGGGGCCGGCGGGGCCGCAGCTGGGCGAGCCCCTTCGCCCGCAATCTCTATGTGTCCGTTGGCTGGACCTTTGCCCAGGGCGCAGCCGCGCTCGAGGGCTTGAGCCTGGCCGTGGGGGTCGCCCTCGCCGAGGCTCTGGCGGATCTCGGCATCAAGGGGGTTGCCCTGAAGTGGCCGAACGATCTCCTCGCCGGGGATGCCAAGCTCGGCGGCGTACTCATCGAGATGAGCGGCGACGCCGACGGCCCCTGCCGGGCCGTGGTGGGCATGGGCCTCAACGTGCGCATGCCCGATGACGCCGCAAGCACCATCGACCAGCCCTGGACGGACCTCGCAAGCCTCTCGGAGGGTGTGCCGCCCTCGCGCAGCCGGCTGTTGGCGGCGGTGCTCGGACGCGTGCTGCCCCTGCTCGGTGCCTTCGGCAGCCAGGGCTTCGAGCCCTGGCGGGCGCGCTGGGAGGCGCTGGACGCCTTCGCCGGCGAGCCGGTCCAGGTGCTCTCCGGTGAGACCCGGCTCGCGGGCGTTGCCCGTGGCGTGGACGAGCGCGGCGCCCTGCGCCTAGAGACAACCACCGGCCTGCGCCCGATCCACGGGGGCGAGGTGTCCCTGAGGCGCCAGTAAATGAGCGGGCACCCCATACTGCAGCTGGATCTCGGCAACACCCGCCTGAAGTGGCGTCTCATCGAGGGCGGCGCTGAGCCGGGTGGCGAAACGGTGCTGGGCCGCGGCGCCTGCGCGCCGGCGGACGAGGCCTGGCTGGCGCAGCCCGCGACCGTTGCCGCCGTGCAGGTCGCCAGCGTGGCCGGCGAGGCGACGGAAGCCGCGCTCGCTCGCCGCGTGCGTGACCGCTTCGGCGTCGAGCCCTGGTTCGCCCGCGCCGCCGCGCGCAGCGGCGACCTCGTCAACAGTTATGCGGACCCCGGGCGCATGGGTGTGGACCGCTGGCTGGCCATGGTCGCGGCCCGGGCCCGGTGCCGCGAGCGCCTCTGTGTGGTCGACGCAGGCTCCGCGTTGACCATCGACCTGGTCGCTGCCGACGGCTGCCACGAGGGCGGCTATATCATTCCCGGCACGGCGCTCATGGCCCGGGCGCTGCTTGCCGACACCGATCGTGTGCGTTTCGAGGCAGGCGCGGCCGATTCCCTTGCCCCCGGCCGTTCCACCGCCGACTGTGTCCACCGCGGTATCGCGCTGGCCCAGGTGGGCGCGCTGCAGCTGGCGCTGGCTGAAGCGGCTGCCAGCGGCCCGGCGCCGACGGTCATCGCGAGCGGCGGCGGTGGCGAGGCGCTTCTCGCGCTGACGCCCCTGGTCGGGGCCGAGTACCGGCAGGACCTGGTGTTCGAGGGCCTGGCGCTCGCGGCGCGGATTGCATGACGAGCCGCTTTCCGCCTACTATCGCGCTCTCGCTTGGCTGGCGTAGCTCAGTAGGTAGAGCAGCTGATTTGTAATCAGCCGGTCGGGGGTTCGATTCCTCTCGCCAGCTCCACATCCCGGCGGTCCTTTCCGGGCACATAGGTGACACTTTATTCCGAGCACATAGGTGACACTTCCGGAGCGAAGGGGTTGACCCCCACAGGCTCCACCCGGTTCA